>OLSQ01001781.1_pt1 | contig 16834 bp, 9 predicted proteins | sample 1672561 | NCBI WGS metagenome assembly OLSQ01 (sample SAMEA3136699, study PRJEB25190) | human gut metagenome | biome: human gut; feature: human-associated habitat; material: faeces | place: Austria | collected 2013 | reverse complement strand
CCCCGGCCAAGGGGCCGGCGGCTTCCTAAGACCCGACCTTGAAGATAACCGGCCAAAGATTCGGACGATTCATAAGGCCTGCGCTGACAGCCGTCGACTGGGCGCTGGTCAACATCTTTTTCCTGGCGACCCTGCTGATCTACCCCGGTATGAGCGGCAGCGCGGAGTCGACGGGCTTTCTGTGGCTGTTTGTCAACCTCAGCTTCATACCCGTCATAATCCGTGTATGGCACCGGGGCGACGATCTGCGGGCCATCCAGCTCGACCGCGTCGCCGTGGAATCGATGACCACCGTTGGGCTGTATGCCCTGTTCTTCATGTCGCTGATCACGCTGACCGACGTCGCCCACCTGCCGCCGCGGTTCTATCTCACCTACTACGGAATGCTTACCGTGGCCCTGGTGATGTGGTCGATAGCATCGCGCCGGCTGATCAAGCGCTACCGTCGTCGCGGCTACAATTACAAGCGTGTGATCATCGTGGGTACGAACGCCACCGCACGCCGCCTCTACGACCAGATGCTCAGCGACCCGGGATTCGGCTACAAGATCATGGGCTTCTTCGACCGCGAGTGGCGCCCCGACTTCGTGGGCCGCTACTGCGGATCGCTCGACTCCCTCGACGCTTTCGTCAAGGCCAATCAGATAGATCAGATCTACTACACGATGCCCGGCCACGCCGAGCTCCTCACCAAGGTCGTGAAGGTGGCCGATGACAACGTGGTCGACTTCTTCTACGTGCCTCAGATCTCGCAGTACATCTCGCGCAGCTTCCAGATGGACACTATCGGCGCGGTACCCGTGCTGTCGATCCGCCGGAATCCTCTCAAGAAATCAATCAACCGCTTCGTCAAGCGCGGATTCGACATTATCTTCTCTTCGGTGTTCCTGTGCTTCTATCCGCTGGTCTACATCCCCATCGCGATCGCCATCAAGGCATCCTCGCCCGGCCCGGTCTACTTCAAGCAGAAGCGCACGGGATACCGCGGCACGGAGTTCTGGTGCTACAAATTCCGCACCATGCGCGTAAACAACGACGCCGACAAGGCCCAGGCCACCCGCAACGATCCGCGCAAGACGCGCCTGGGCGACTTCCTGCGCCGCACGTCGCTCGACGAGCTGCCGCAGTTCATCAACGTGTTCAAGGGCGAGATGTCCGTCGTGGGGCCCCGTCCGCACATGGTCCGGCACACCGAGGAATATTCCAAGATCGTGGACCAGTACATGGTGCGCCACCTGGTCAAGCCCGGAATCACCGGATGGGCCCAGGTCAACGGCTACCGCGGCCTCACCGACGAGGTGTGGAAGATGGAGAAGCGCGTGCAGTACGACGTGTGGTACATCGAGAACTGGACCTTCCTGCTCGACCTCAAGATCATCGTCCGCACCGTCCTGAATGCCATCCACGGCGAGAGCAACGCATTTTAAACAAATCGCGTAGCAGCGGTGTTGTAAGAACAAAAAACAATTCCGTCATGAACAAGAAAGTCACCAGGCGGCAGGCTCTCGACTATCACCGGCTGCCGCAGCCGGGCAAGATCGAAGTCGTGCCCACCAAGCCATATGACACGCCCCACGACCTGGCCCTGGCCTACTCGCCCGGAGTGGCCTATCCGTGCCTCGAGATCGAAAAGCGGCCGGCCGAATCATACGAATACACCAACCGCGGCAATCTCGTGGCCGTCATCAGCAACGGCACAGCCGTGCTCGGGCTGGGCAACATCGGCGCCGAGGCGGCCAAGCCCGTCATGGAGGGCAAAGCGCTTCTGTTCAAGATCTTCGCCGGGCTCGACGCCTTCGACATCGAAATCGACGAAAAAGACCCGCGCCGCTTCATCGACACCGTCAAATCGCTCGCGCCGACTTTCGGCGGAATCAACCTCGAGGACATCAAGGCCCCCGAATGCTTCGAGATAGAGGACGCGCTCAGGAGCGAATGCCCCATCCCGGTCATGCACGACGACCAGCACGGCACGGCGATCATCTCGGCCGCCGGACTGATCAACGCGCTGGAGATACAGGCCAAGAACATAGGCGATGTGCGCATGGTGGTCAACGGAGCCGGAGCCGCGGCCCTGGCCTGCACGCGCCTTTACTGCGCGCTGGGCATGCGCCCGGAAAACATAGTCATGTGCGACTCGCACGGGGTCATCCGCGCCGACCGCACCGACCTCAATGAATACAAGCGCCGGTTCGCCACCGACCGCACCGACATCGCCACGCTGGCCGACGCCATGCGCGGCGCCGACGTGTTCCTGGGCCTGTCAGTCGCCGACGTTGTCACCCCGGAGATGCTCCGGTCGATGGCTCCGCGGCCGATAGTCTTCGCGCTGGCCAACCCCGACCCGGAAATCGCCTACGACGCGGCCATGGCGTCGCGCCCCGACATAGTGTTCGCCACCGGACGCTCGGACTACCCCAACCAGATCAACAACGTGCTCGGCTTCCCCTACATATTCCGCGCGGCGCTCGACTGCCGCGCCACCACCATCAACGAGGAGATGAAAAAGGCCGCCGCGCTGGCGATAGCCTCGCTGGCCCACGAGCCGGTGCCGGAGGACCTGGCGGCCGCCTACGGCGAGCCCGACCTGCATTTCGGACGGCATTACATCCTGCCCAAGCCGTTCGACAAACGCCTGCTCACCACCGTGGCCCCGGCAATCATCGCCGCGGCCGAGGAATCGGGCGTGGCGCGCCGCCATATCGACGACTACACGGCCTACGCACGCAGCCTGGAGACGATCCTGTGCACCAACGAGGCCCTGATCCGCTACCTGATCGAGGCCCAGACGCACTGCGACCGCTGACAGCTCTCTGCCGGAGGACGCGCCCCGCGGGAAAGCGTCCTCCGCTCCGTTCATCACACTCCGCAAAAAACCTTTTGAATTCCAGAAATATTCAAAATAATTAGCTACCTTTGCCTCACCTATGAAACGATCGGTGTACTTCAGTCCCGGCCTCGTGCTTTTCGTCGGTCTCGTGATCCTGTGGATCCCGTGGCTCGGCGAGAGCCTGTTCTACTCAAAGGGCGAACCCCGCGAGGCAATCGTGGCGATGTCGATGCTTCAGTCGGGCGACTGGATCCTGCCCGTGTCGTGCGGCACGGACATACCGTTCAAGCCGCCCTTCCTCGCATGGCTCATAGCCGTCTTCGCAAAGATCTTCAACGGCGGCACCGTCAGCGAATTCATCTCGCGGCTTCCGTCGGCCATCGCGGCCATCGCACTGGTGATGGGCAGCTACGGCTGGGCGCGCAAGGTGCGCGGCGAGCGTTTCGCCGTGTGCATGGCGCTCGTGCTGGCCACATCGGTCGAGTTCTACCGCGCCGCCATGGCTTGCCGTGTCGACATGGTGCTGACGGCCTGCATGGTCGGAGCCATGTACATCCTCTATGAAGTCAACGCCCACCGCGGCCACGACAACTTCTGGCGCTATCTGGCCGCCACGCTGCTGCTGACGTGCGCCGTGCTCACCAAGGGGCCCGTCGGCGCGCTGCTGCCCTGCTTCGTCATGGGCATATACTTCCTGCTCAGCGGCGAGCGCTTCCTGGGTACGCTGGGGCGCATGCTTGCGCTTTCGCTGGCGGCCTGCGTCATTCCCGCCGTATGGTACTATTACGCATGGCAGGAGGGCGGCTCGGGCTTCCTGTCGCTCGTATGGGAAGAAAACTTCCAGCGCCTTACTGGCACGATGCCCTACGAGTCGCATGTCAAGCCGTTCTGGTACAACTTCGTCACCATCATCATCGGCATGCTGCCCTGGACGCTGCTGGCCGTCATGGCCCTCGGCGCGTTCCGCCACCTCATGTCGCAGCCGCTCAAGCCCGCGGGGCGCCTTGCGCTGACGGTCATCATCACCGTCACGGTGTTCTACTGCATCCCGGCCAGCAAGCGCAGCGTCTACCTGCTGCCGATCTATCCCTTCCTGGCCTATGCCGTCGCCTCGATGGCCGAATCGCTCGCCGACACCCGCATCAACCTCGCATATACGCGCATCATGGCCGTGCTCGCCATCGCCGCGCCACTGATCGTGGCGGCCACGGCATTCTATCCGCTGGTACAATTCTCGTTCTCCGCCCCGGCTTGGTGGTCGTACGTCGTACTTGCCGTGCCTGTGGCCGTAGCTGCCGGATGGTTTGCCAGGCGCCGGCGTCAGACCGATATCCACGGCGCCTGCATCATCACGTGGGCCGTACTCGTAGCCTATGGGGGCGCCATCATGCCTGCCGCGGTAAATCCCTTGTCCGACAAACCCGAGGCGGCCATGCTCGAAGCCATAGCGGCAGATGCCCCGATTTACGTCGTAGGGCCCGATAAATACGCCGCCAACGCCTATTGCATCAACTACTATGCCGGCGACCGCCTGCGTCGCCTCAGCAGTGCCGCAGAGGCCGATTCGTGCCCCAAGGGTACCGTCCTCATATTCCCCAATCTGCCCGACACGGCCGGGCTGCCCGCGACATATCATCTGACGCTGCTCAAGAGCCGTCTGGCCGACACCCGCCGCCCGGCCCTGTTCGCCGTACAGACCGGCGCGCCCGTCAGCCGGAAAAAGATCACAGCTGAAAAGGGAAAGATTACCTCCGAATTACCCGACACGCCTCCGGGACTGCCGGCAGCCGTCGACGAGATGCCCGCCGTAAGGCAGTCGCGCCTGGAGCACCGGAGCGACACGACCTCCCGTTTCCAGATCCGGCGCATCAGCCGCGACAGCACGCGCACGGCCCTCCCCGTCCCCACTGCCACACGCCCCGAATAACAGAAATTACTTCTGTTCTTGAGACCGCAGGCGAGACGCCTGCTTGCCCTGGCCGCGCCTGCGCCGACGTATCCGCATAAATTACTTCTCCTCTTGTGACCGCAGGCGAGACGCCTGCTTTCCCTGTACACGCCTGCGCTACGGCATCCGCATAAATTACTTCTCCTCCTGTGACCGCAGGCGAGATGCCTGCTTTCCCTGTACACGCTTGATTTCCCTGTACAAACAAAAAAAGCGCGGCTCCGGAGGGAACCGCGCTTTCGTTAGGTATTATCGCGTTTATTTATTTTACGATATGGAAGAAATTCTTGCTGTCGACTTTGACCTTACCGGTGTTGAGACGGTAAGCGCGCTCAGCCGATACACGGAAGTTGCTGCGTACAGCGGCATTCAGGCGGCTGGTCTTGACAGGCTGGAATTTGCCCTTGGCCTTGGCGGGAGCCGAAGCAGAGCCGAAGTCGAAGAAGATGATACCGGTGGGATCAGCTTCCCAAGTATAGCCGAATTCCTCAAGACTGTAACCGAATACAGCGGGATAGATTTCCAGATAACCGTCGTTCCAGTCCTGACCGTAACCCCTGGCGATGATCGAGGCATCGTCAGCGCCATCGGCTGCGAAGAGACCTGCGGCATTGCCGATATACAGATCAAGTACCTCTACTGCACCGGACTCATCTTTATCCTCAAAAGAGAAACCGCTGTACTGGGGCATGATCTTCACACAGTTCTCGTTGGCGGCGTCAATATAGATGTCGGTCGCATTGGTGTTCTTGTTCAGATTATTGTACCACAGCGCGCAGTCTTCATTAGTATAGGGACTCTTGAGGCGGAACTGGGTGGGATCGTCGTTCTTCACCTGACCCTGAACCTGCCATGCGAGGTCTTCGAGTGTAGCCACAGTTCCGTCGTTGAAGGTGAAACGGAACATCGGGCAAGCCCACGCGTCAACATAATCCACGGTCGCGCAGTTGGTCCATTCGGAAGCCGCACCGCCATTGACAGTGAACTTCACGAAGGCTGCGTTCATGGGCTCGTCGCCGTTGAGGGTGATGCCTACCGCGAAGTAGTCGCCGGCGACGGTGACGGGGATAGCCACCTCAACGTTCTCGCCTGCAGCGGCGCTGACGGTGGGAACCTGACCCTGCAGCATAGCCGTGAGGAGCTGCTGGGCGCTTGTAAAGTCGGCCGAAGCGGCGAATACAGCACCTGTGCTGCTTGAACCGATGTTGGCGGTGATCAGAGCGCTCATGCTTTCGTCGGGGGCGATAAGGGTGCCCTTGTAGGCCATCGTGAGATTGTAGTCGGCATATTCACCGGCCTGGAATGTCTCGAAGCCGATAGGATCGTTACCCTGAAGTGTCAGGAACTCGCCCTGATAGAGCACGCAGTAACCTACTGCGAGTTCGAACAGGCCGGTCTGCGGGTCGAAGGTCGACATGGATTCAGCCTGGGCGATGTCAGCCGGAGTAGCCTCGGCATCGGTAGCCATCAGCTCGCCGTACGACATGATGTAGAGGTCAAGCGGAGTGTCGACACCCTGTACGTTGATCTGCTGGCCTGTAACCTGAGCGGGGATAACGATGACATTGGTCGTCTTGTTCCAGTTCATCAGCAGGGTCACGTTGCGGCCCCAGTGCTCGATGCGGAACTGGGCCAGATCGGGATTCTCCTGGTTCTCGCGGATCGACAGAGGCAGATCGGGATCGTCGCCGCTGAGGAAGTACGACAGGTTGAGAGCGTAGTTCCATGTACCCACGCCTTCACCGTAAGGCTGCCATTCGCCCCAGGCCTCGGCACGGGTGACGGTGAGCGTGATGCTCGAAAGGCCGTAGTTGAAGCCGGGAGTATCCTGGCCGAGAGCAACGGTTACCTTGTAGGGCACCGAAGTGGGCATCGCTGCAGCATCAACGGGAATCACGAGATCCACGGAAGTCTGTCCTTCGGCGAAAGCCACCTGGGCGGGAACGTGGATAGGGCTTTCCTCGGCGGTCAGCGTAGCGCCGCTCATGCTCACGGTCGATACCAGTGAATAGGTGGCGGCATCGGTGATACCGTTGCGGTCAACGGTCACCGTCATCGTCGTGGAAGCAGTGGCGAGGTCTACCGTGGTAGACTGGTTCGACGGGAAGTAGACGCCGTTGCTCGGTGCGCCGGGCATGTAGTCGTCGTCATCGTCGCAGGCGGTGAAGCCCAGCGACATTGCCGTCGCAACTGCTATCAATGTATATTTGAAGAATTTCATATTGATAATCGTTTGAAATGTTATTTAATCATTCCTCCCAATCAACCGGGGTGGGCTGTGATGTCACCTCTTCGTTGTTGTCGGCCTCGGAGATAGCCTTGTTGGAGTTGATCTCATCCTGCGGGATGCAGTAGATCAGGCGCGGCGAGCGTGCGGGGATATTGAACGTGTAGACGTAGGGAGCGTGGGCGCGGCGGCGGTCGATACCCTTGTCAAGACGCATGTACTCATAGTACATCAGACCCTCACCCCAAAGTTCGACACGCTTCTGCTGGAAGATTTCCTCCTGGAGCTGTTCGGCAGTAGTAGCGGCGCTGGCGAAAGAGGGATCGCGGTAGGTCTTGACAAAGTTCTCGAGAGTGGCCTTGCCCTGTGCCACGCCTGCGCTCATGCCCTGAGCCTCGGCGAGGATGTAATACATTTCCTCGACACGCATGCGGGGAATGTCGTTGGCGAGCACAGTTGCGGGAAGCGCGCCCTGATATGAAGCGAACTTCACATTGGTATAGGGATAGATATCAGACTGCTGGGTCTGCGAGTATACGGGGGTGCCTACATACTCGTTGATGTAAGCCTGCTGGGCTGCATCGAGGATAGGCGATGTATAGTTCTCGTCGAGGAACCAGCCCTTGCGGACGTCGGTCGAGGGTATCGATTCCCAGAGGTCCTTCGACATGTAGCGCCAGCCGCCGACATTGGTATAACCGTCGGAGAACGTGTTCATGTTAGAGGGCCAGTTGACGATACCGGTCTGGACACAGCCGTCGGTCTCGCTCACTGCGATACCCCACATCCAGTTGTTCTCGTTGAGGCTTGCGAAAGAGGGTTTGCTTACATCGGCGATCGATGCGGGAGCACCGGAGAACTTCGCGATTGCATTCTGAGCATCCGAAGCAGCCTCGGCGTAGCGGCCCATCGACATGTAGGCGCGGGCACGGAGACCGTAGGCAACGGCAGCCGAAACCATACGCTTGGGACGGTCAGTGATGACGCTTGCAGGGGTCACAGGGTTGCCGTCGAGCAGTCGGATAGCCTCGTCAAGGTCGGAGAGGATCTGAGTGTAGACTTCCTCGCAGGTGGCACGCGGAGCACCGTTTACGGCTGCGTCGTTCGAATTTTCATCAGTCAGCAGAGGCACGCAGGGAGCCTGGGGGTTGAACTTGTAGTTGAACTGATAGACCTGGGCGAGAAGCCAGTAGTCGAACGCACGCATCGCGAGCGACTGGGCACGGAAGAATTTCAGAGTATTATCTTCGGTGTCGGGGGCGATGGACGCGAGGTTGTCATTGGTCATCTTGATGTTTGCATAGGTCGGTTCCCAGAATTCATAGGTCACCCATGAGTTGGGGCCCTGGGAGCCGAAGCTCTGCCAGTTGCGGAACCAGTTGTAACCCGAGTACGCACCGTTCATATCGGCCGTCTGCATGTCCATGCCGAGCATGATGGCAGGATAACCGAAATCGAAGTGAGAGGACGAGTAGCTGGCGCCGAGTTCGAGAGCCTGGGAGTAGAGGGCTGTCACACTTGCGGCAGCAAGTTCGGGCTTGGCCTCTGCGGCTCCTTCCTTCTGTTCGTTGTTGACGTATCCGCCGAGGTATTCGGTATCAAGGTCGGCACAGGAGGCCAACGTACCGATCGAAAGGGCTACGGCAACATATTTGATTGAATTTTTCATTTCTTTTGACATTAATCAGGTTGGATTAATTAGAAGCTTACGCGGATACCGCCCGAGATGGCACGGATGGGGGAGTAAGTGTAGTTGTTCGAACCGAAGTTCTCGCTGGCCGACATTACCTGACGGGGATCGAGACCTTTGCGCTTGCTCCAGATAGCGACGTTCTCGGCAGCGCCGTAGATGCGCAGCGATTCAACACCGAATTTGGTTGTGAACGACTTGGGCAGCGTATAGCCGAGGGTGATATTGGTCAGCTGCAGATAGTTGCTCGATACGAGGAAACGGTCGCTGACCGAGCTGGCATACTGCTTCTTTGCCTGAGTATAGAGTGCGGGGATATCGCTGGTGGGGTTCGAAGGCGACCAGGCGTTGAGCATATCCTTGTGGATGGCGCCGACCGAAGCGGTGGTCATGGTGTTCTGATAGCCTGTGTCGAGCATCTTGCCGCCGAACTGATACGAGAAGTTGAGGGTAAGATCAATGCCATATGCGCTGACGGTGGTACCGAAACCGCCGTAGGCAAGAGGTGCGATGCGACCCATGTGCTTCGAGTTCGTCGAACGGGCCGATGCCCAGTTATTGGTCTTGTAGGGTTCGCTCCAGCCGGTCTGCACGGCATTGCCTTCGGCATCCTCACCCATGACGGGGTCACGCATCCAGTACAGAGCCTGGCCGAGTTCGAGATCCTCGTATGTGTGGCCCGAAGCCTTCATTGCGTCGAGTTCTTCCTGCGAACCGAGAACACCGGCATACTGCGGGAGGTAGAGATCGTAGATCGAGCCGCCTTCTTCGAGGTGCTGGTATGTACCGCGGATCCATTCGTAGCGGCCGGGCTCGCCGACAACCTCTGTCATGATGTCCTTCGGGAGCTTGAGAATCTTGTTCCAGCCGAAAGTGATGTTGGCATAGATGTCCCAGGTGATGTCCTTGGTGTTGACCGGACGGTAGTTGAGATCGATTTCGAAGCCGTTGTTACGCATCGAACCGATGTTCGAGGGAATCGATGAATAACCCAGCGACGGAGCTACAGGCAGATTGAAGAGCATGTCGTCGGTCTGACGGTTGTAGTACTCGACCGAACCGCTCAGCATGCCTTTGAAGAAGCTGAAGTCGAAGCCGACGTTGAATGCGTTCGAAGTCTCCCAGGTCAGATCGACATTACCCTTCTGAGCGAGCGAGCCGTCGTTGAACACGCCGTTGGCACCTTCCATTACATAGAAGTCGGCCCAGGGCATGTAGAGGACAGAGCTGCCGATGCCGTCGTTACCGTTCTGGCCGAACGATGCACGGAACTTGAGAAGATCGACATTGGTGAACTGTTCCATGAACTTCTCCTTGGCGATATCCCAGCCTGCCGACAGCGACCAGAATGTACCCCAGCGATGATCGGGTGCAAAGCGGCTCGAACCGTCGCGGCGGACAGAACCCATGAAGTAGTAGCGGCCGTCGTAGGTATATTTGCCGCGGAAGAGGAAGCCACGGTGGCTGAGTTCGCGGCGCGAACCGCTGCCGTCCTTCTGGTCGATGGTGTTGCTTACGAAGGGAACCTGCGGCTGATAGAGGTTGGAACCCATGGCCGAGAGATTCTCAACAGCATATTCTTCCGACTCATAACCGGCCATAAGGTCCATTTCATGAACGTCGGCGAATGTGTGGTTGTAGGATACGAGAGTCTGGAGCGTCACGTCATAAGCGCGGGCATGACCCTGGCTGACCTGACCGCCCATGGTCTGGAACTGACCGTAGAGGGGGTTGAGCAGCGTATGGCTGCGCTGGTTGTTGAGGAAATAACCTACATTCTCGACAATGGTAAGACCCTTGACGGGTGTCAGGACAGCGTACCACTTGGAATCGAAAATATCTGTCAGATAGTCGCGGGTATCGTAGAGAAGTACGCCGGCAGGGTTGCCCTGGGGCATACGTGCGGCACCTACGAGACCGTTGCCATAGTCCTTATTGTCACCGTAGTCGTAGACGGGGTTCTTGTACACATTGTTATACATGATGGAGCCGTCGGCGTTGCGGATATATACCGGATACATCGGTGCGAGACCGTTGACGAAGTAGAAAGCGTTGCCCGACGAGGTGGCGCTGCCAAGATCGTTGTCGCGGGGATCGCCGGTATTTGAATATACATACGACATGCTGGTACCGATCTTCAGCCATTTCTTGGCCTGATAGTCTACGGTAGCACGGGTCGACAGACGGTTGAAGTGCGAGCCCTTGATGATACCTTCATCCTCAAGGTAGCTGCCCGAAACATAGTACTGGAGACGGTCGGTACCACCCGATACGGACACGTTATATTCCTGACGCAGACCGTGGATCAGTGTTTCCTTTTCCCAGTCATCAGCAACGAAGTAGTAGCGGCCGTTGCTGTAGCCCGGAGTTGCATTGGGGTTGAACTTGCCGTTCATGTCAAAGAGAACCTGGCCTTCGGGAACGGTCCATGTCTGATAGCCGATGGCGCTCCAGAACTCATTGTTGACCGCAGCATTTGCGGCAACGGGCGAAAGGCCGAAGAAGTTCATCTGTGTATTGTTAAGAGCCTGATAGTAGGTCTCCATCCACTGGCGGGAATCTGTGATGACGTCATAGTTGGGAATGGCGCGGCTGTTGGAACCCCAGCGTGCGTCGAAAGTGACCACAGCCTGGCCTTCCTGACCTTTCTTAGTGGTGATAAGGATGACACCGTTGGCGCCGCGGGCACCGTAGAGAGCGGTCGAAGCGGCATCCTTGAGGACTGTCATCTCGACAATATCCTGAGGAGCGATATTAGCGGGGTCGCCCATATAGGGGACACCGTCCACAACATAAAGAGGTGCGGAAGAAGCATTGATCGAGCCTGTACCACGGATGCGTACCGTAGGCGACGAACCCGGCTGACCGGTCGAGCTTGTGGTCTGTACACCGGAGACCTTACCATTGAGGGCGGTAACGACATTTGCCACGAGTGCGTCCTCGAGCTGATCAGCCTTGACAACACTGGCGGCACCCGTGTATTCAGAGCGCTTGGCTGTACCGTAGGCCACGGCGATCACCTCATCAAGGCCGAGGGCGCTCGATTTGAGCTTAACCACAATCTTGGCACCGGTGATTGCGACTGTCTGAGTCTCATAGCCGACGTAAGAGAACGTCAGATGCTTGGCCGACTCAGGGACTACGATGGTGAAGTCGCCGTCGACATCGGTCGTAACGCCCATGGCATTATTTCCCGCTGTCACTGACACGCCTACCAGAGGCTCGTCATTTGCGGCGTCGAGTACCGTACCTTTGACCGTACGCGTCTGGGCCGACGCACACAGGCCTATGGACAGCACTGCCACGAGTAAAAGAAACAGCTTTTTCATACTAAGAAATAGTTAGACATAAAATAAATAAAGTGATAATTTTCCGGGTTTTTGAAGCGGCTCGCGCCTATGCGCGAAAAGATAATTTGTGCAAAGATAACTACTTTTCAACAATTTTTAGCAAAAAATCGCCATTATTTTTCGATTTTAACATTTAAAACGTCATAATTTTATCGGTTTTGCTTTCAATTTTTACAAAATACAAGGATAACCGGTTAAAAGATAGCAGATTAAAACTAAGTGTCAATAAGCGTGAATTTTATGCCGCACAACACATTTCCGCAACATTGCCGCCCGACACAGCCAACTATTTTTGAAGTTATTTTTGCAGCGGGTCGGCGCTTTTTTCGTAACTTTGCCTTAGAAACCGCGACCGGCCGCGACGACACGCTACGGCAACGCAGCAGATCCGGCCTGATCGCGGCACATACACATTAATTATATATAAGAATATGGCAAACTGGTTTGAATGCAAAGTACGATACGATAAACTTCAGGAAAACGGCGCCGCGAAAAAGGTGACCGAACCCTACCTGGTGGATGCCCTGACCTTCACCGAGGCCGAGGCCCGCATAACCGAGGAGCAGCGGCCGTTCATCTCGGGCGAATTCGACGTGGCGGCCGTGAAGCGGTCGAAAATAGCCGAGATCGCCTTCCACGACGACGGCGACCGCTGGTATCTTGTCAAGGTGGGATTCATCACAATCGACGAGAAATCAGGCGCCGAAAAGAGATCGGTGTCGCAGATGCTTGTGCAGGCCAACGACTTCAAGTCGGCCTACGACAACTTCCTGGAACACATGAAGGGCTCGGCCGCCGACTACGACATCGTGTCGATCGCCGAGACTCCGCTGATGGACGTCTACCGCATGAAAGTGAAGGACTGATGACAATCGCCGACCGCCTGTCCGAAATCCGCGCGACACTGCCCGAGGGCGTCACCCTGGTGGCAGTGTCGAAATTCCATCCCGCCGAAGACATCGCCGCGGCCTATGCCGCGGGGCAACGCGTGTTCGGCGAAAGCCGCGTGCGCGAGCTGCTCGACAAACGGGCGGCGCTGCCCGGCGACATCCGGTGGCACTTCATCGGCCACCTGCAGACCAACAAGGCCAAGGCCCTGGTGGGCAACGCCGACCTGATCGAAAGCATCGACTCCGAACGGCTGCTTGAACTGGTCGACAGCATAGCCGCCGGACGCGGCATCGTGCAGCGCGTGCTGATGCAGGTGCACGTGGCCGCCGAGGAGACCAAGACAGGCTTTCTGCCCGACGAGCTGCTGGACTACTTCGCCGGCCGCCGGTTCGAGACGCTGCGTGCCACACATCTGTGCGGCATAATGGGCATGGCCACCAACACCGACGACCGCGACCGCGTGCGCGCCGACTTCGAGGCCATCGCCTCGCTGCACCGCCGCATTCTCGGCATGTGTCCCGACCTGCGGGGATTCGACACCGTGTCGATGGGCATGAGCGGCGACTATCCGCTCGCCATCGCGGCCGGTTCGAACACCGTCCGCGTCGGGACGGCCATCTTCGGCGAACGCGCATACACTTAAAACACCGCGCCGGCGCTTTTTATGAACCGCAGCGGGGCCGAATCAAAAAAATTTCGCTATCTTTGCGCAGGAAAATCCGATAACAAACAATAACCCTCCTAACCCTAAATCAAAAGTAACAACCTATGTCAAAGACCCCTGCAAAAGAGCATCGCAGCTACGCCCTGCCGATCGCTATCATGTTTGCCCTCTTTTTCATGATAGCCTTCGTGACCGGCTACCAGAATCCGCTGGGCGAAGTAATCAAAAAGATGACCGGCGGCAACCCCGTGCTGTCGCAGCTCGGCACTCTCGCCAACTTCATCGCATACGCATTCATGGGCTATCCCGCCGGCAAGCTTCTCGAGAAGAAAGGCTACCGCATGACGGCCCTCTACGCCGTCACCGTCGGCTTCACCGGCGTGCTGATCACCTTCCTGTCGGGCATGATCGAGACTGAAGGCGAAGGCGCCACCCATGCCGTGATCGTCTATCTGATCGGCGCGTTCGTGGCCGGATTCTCCATGTGCATGCTCAACACCGTAGTCAACCCGATGCTCAACTCGCTGGGCAAAGACCAGAAGCAGGGCAACCAGCTCGTACAGTTCGGCGGCACGTGCAACTCGCTGGGCGCCACCCTGGCCCCGGTCATCGTAGGCGGGCTCATCGGCGGCTCGGCCAGCACCATCGCCTCGGCCAATCCCGTATTCTACATGGCCATGGCCATCTTCGCCCTGGCTTTTGTGATCATATACTTCTCGGACCTCCCCGAGGATCCCGAGCTGGGCAAGAAAAAGGATCCGCGCAACCAGCCGAAGGTTTCCGGCGCCCTGCGCTACTCGAACCTGCGCTGGGGCCTTGCCGCCATCTTCTGCTACGTAGGCATCGAGGTGGGCATCGCCAACTGGACCATGCAGTATCTCACGGCCAGCAACGAGGTGATCACCGGCAACCCCGAATTCGAGGCAGCCGCCATAGCCGGCACCGTGGTCGGCATGTACTGGCTCTTCATGCTCTGCGGCCGCTTCATCGGCGGAGTCATCGGCGGCAAGGTATCGTCGCGCGCCATGCTCACCGCCACATCGCTGGCCGCCATCGTGCTGCTCGTGCTCGGCATCACCGTCACGGGCAAGACGGTGGGCTTCGTAGGCTTCGACTCGGGCCACATGCTCTTCTCGACCGTCAACGTGCCTCTGAGCGCCATATTCTTCGTATGCTGCGGATTCTGCACATCAGTAATGTGGGGCGCGATCTTCAACCTCTCGGTCGAAGGCCTCGGCAAGTACACGGCCATAGCGTCGGGCCTGTTCATGGTGATGGTATGCGGCGGCGGCATCCTGCCCACCATCCAGGGCTTCATCGCCAACTCCACCATCCTCGGCAGCTTCTGGCTCACGGTGGCCCTGGCGGCATATCTGCTGATCTACGCCCTGTTCCTGTCGCATCCCGACAAGAAAGAGCCCCAGCACAAGGAAGAACTCACTGAAGACGGCGCCGTAGCTGAACTTTAATCCCCCGCAGTGCATTATATTTCCGGAGTTCACCGGAAACATGATGATCCCGCCATATCGGGCGCGCCGGACCCCGGGCCGGGGCGCCCCGACTTAAAAAACTACATAACTCATACCCACAATGGACACAAACGTCATGAAACACGCGGCCGACAACATCCGAATCCTCGCCGCAGCAATGGTCGAAAAAGCCAAATCAGGACACCCCGGCGGAGCCATGGGCGGCGCCGACTTCGTCAACACGCTCTACTCGCGCTTCCTGATCACCGATCCCGACGATCCCACCTGGCCGGGCCGCGACCGCTTTTTCCTCGACCCCGGCCACATGTCGCCGATGCTTTATGCCGTGCTGGCCCTGACGGGTAAATTCACCGTCGACGAGCTGCAGCAGTTCCGCCAGTGGGGCAGCGTCACACCGGGCCACCCAGAGGCCGACCCGCGGCGCGGCATCGAGAACACCAGCGGCCCCCTCGGGCAGGGGCACACCATGGCCGTGGGATGCGCCCTGGCCGAACGCTTCATCGCCGCGCACTTCGGCGATGTCCTCGCCCACAAGACCTATGCCTTCATCTCCGACGGCGGCATACAGGAGGAAATCTCCCAGGGTGCCGGCCGCATCGCCGGCTACCTCGGACTGGCCAACCTGATCATGTTCTACGACTGCAACGGCGTACAGCTCTCGACCGACGTGGCTGCCGTCGACGAAGAGGACTACGCCGCCAAATACCGCGCATGGGGCTGGAACGTGATCGAGATCGACGGCAATGACCCCGAGCAGATCGACAGCGCCCTCAGCCGCGCCCACAAGGAAATCAAGCGCCCGACCCTGATCCTGGGCCGCACGATCATGGGCAAGGGCTGCATCAAGACCGACGGCGAGAACTTCGAAGGCCAATGCTCGACCCACGGGCAGCCCCTGAGCAAGAGCGGAGCCGACTTCGGCGCCACTGTCGCCAACCTGGGCGGCAATCCCGCCGACCCCTGGCAGATATTCGACGACACCAAGACCCTCTACGACGAACGCAACCGCCAGCTGCGCCGCATCGTGGCCGAACGCCGCCACGCTTTCGCCGAATGGGCCAAGGCCAATCCCGCGAAAGCCGCCGAACTGGAGCAGTGGATGAGCGGCCGCATGCCCGCCCTGAATTTCAAGGAAATCGTGAACAAAGCCGACATAGCCACCCGCACCGCATCGGCCAATGTGCTCGACTGGCTCGCCCGGCACGTACCCAACATGATCGTAGCTTCGGCCGACCTGGCCAACTCCGACAAGACCGACGCCTTCCTGAAAGTGCGCGGAGCCTTCACTCCCGGCGATTTCACCGGCGCATTCCTCCATGCAGGCGTGGCCGAGCTCACAATGGCCGCGATCATGAACGGCATCCTCCTGCACGGCGGCGTACAGGCCGCCTGCGGCACCTTCTTCGTATTCTCCGACTACATGAAGCCCGCCGTGCGCATGGCCGCCCTGATGGAGCTGCCCGTCAAGTACGTGTGGACGCACGATTCGTTCCGCGTCGGCGAGGACGGCCCCACCCACGAACCCATTGAGCAGGAAGCACAGATACGCCTGCTCGAGGAAGTGCGCAACTTCGAAGGACGTCCGTCGCTGCTGGCACTGCGTCCGGCCGACGCCGCCGAGACCATGGTATGCTGGGACATGGCAATGCAGAACGACGCCACACCCACAGCCCTGATCCTCACCCGCCAGGACATCCACGACCTGCCGTCGGCCTCGGGCGACCGCCTCGCCGACGCCGCCGGA
>OLSQ01001780.1_pt1 | contig 16840 bp, 26 predicted proteins | sample 1672561 | NCBI WGS metagenome assembly OLSQ01 (sample SAMEA3136699, study PRJEB25190) | human gut metagenome | biome: human gut; feature: human-associated habitat; material: faeces | place: Austria | collected 2013 | reverse complement strand
TGTTGCGGATGGTGGTCGGGGCGGTCAGCTCCAAAGCATCCCCTGCGGCATTGACACTGTATTTGAAGGGCTGCACCCGAAACTGCAACAGAAAGCTGTTGTACAGATAAATCATATCCGAGACAGAAATTTTGTTGTAGATGGATGCCCGAAAGACCTTATCCGGCTCGGTGCAGAGAATCAGCTCCCCTGCACCGTCCAGCCACGCCAGTATTTCATCCAGATTTTCGCTTCCTCTGGTGCTGCACTCCACCGAAAGCACATACGGCGCATACGTCCCTTCGTCCATTGTCAGCTCCCCGCTTCTGCCGGGGATGGTAACCTGCTCCACACGCCGTTCTGCTCTCACCTTTTCGGGCGCGGCGGAAATCAGAATCCCGAAGTCTCGGCTATCCTTTCCTTTAAAATGAAACCAACCCATTTATGCACCTCCCTTTGCCATGGCTCTGCGTCTGCGGGAAAATTCCATCTCCTGCATCAGACTCGGCACTGCCTCCTTGCTGTCATTATGGAAATGCTCAATCTGCAGCACCGTATTTCCTTCTGTGTTGTTAACCGTCTTTGTGATATAGGACGTATCTCCGCCACGCTGAACGGCAATATCCCCACGCAGGCGCACCATGTTCTGATTCATGGCGGCACGCATTTTCTCATACGCATCGGACATTCTGCGGCTGAACCCATCGGACAGGCTGCCGCTGATGGTATCCGAAACACTGTCCATGCGGTCAGACCAACCCACGCCGATACCCTGCGCCATGTAATCGCCGATTTTCGCCATCACACGAGAGGGGCTGTTGATGTCCATTTCCTTTTTCGCCGCACGCACCGCCGCCTGTAATGCCTTTGCAACTGCATTGACAACGCCGCTTTGCCCGTCACGCACGCCCTTTGCAACGCCTTCCATCAGGCTTTCCCCAACGGCTTTAAAATCCGCCTGATAGCCTGCAATTTCTTCCTTCGCTGTTTCCGTCAGTTGCTTTGCCTGCTCCGCAACAATGGGCTGCTGCTCCGCAATCCCTTCGGAAACACCCTCCGCACTGACTGCCTGCATACTCTCGGATACTTCCGCACCAATACCATAGAATCTACTTGCCGCCGCTTGCGCCATCTGCTGCTTCTGCTCAAACAGAGAAACATACTCATCCAGCTTCGTATCAGACATGGAAAGCAGCTTGTTCATGTAGTCAAGCGCATCCCCGACACCCATGCCGGCAATCTCGCTCATCAGGCTGTCAGAAATGCCTTTTTCCTTCAGCTTATCGAGTGCATCCCCGTATTTTTCCAGCTGCTTGATGTCATCCTTGAGGTTCCCCAGTTGGAATAGCTCCTTGCCGTCCTCCGTTTTCACACGCTCGAATAATTCTCCATAATCGGCAAGCTTGCTTTGCAGGCTGTCCCGTTTCTGCGTCAGTGTATCCGCAATCTTATCCGCCACATCCTCTGCGGCATCCACCGCCATCTGTCCGCTTTCCTCGATGCCGACCGCAATACCCTCGCCGATATATGCGCCGACCTCCTCCTTCATCAGCTTAGAAGGGGATGCAATCTTGAACAGTCCTTTCAGCTTGGAAAGCAGAGTGTCCTTTATCTTTCCGGCAACATTTGCAATCTTTGACAGGCTGTTTTTGATGCCGCCGACAATACCGTCAATGATGTACTTCCCGATGTTCTTCAGCTCGGTTGCAACCTCACTGCCCGTAATCTTGGCTTTAAACTTGGAGAAGGCGTTCTTCGCCGCCGTTGCCATGGATTCTCCGGCTTTTTTTACGCCGTTTGCAACCCCGTCAATCAGCTGTTTCCCCAGATTGAGCCATTGGAACGCCATGAACGCCGCCACAATCGCCTCTATGATTTTCGGGATATTGACAACCAGTGTAGGAATCGCCTGCACCAGACCCACCGCAAGCCTTGTGATGAGGTACAACGCCGTATCCACCAGCTTGGGCGCATTGTCATTGATAACATTCGCAATGTTGATGACAATCTGCGGTACGGTTTCAATCAGCTGCGGCAGGGCGGCAATCAGCCCCTCGCCCAATGCAAGGATAATCTGAATCCCTGCGTCAATGACAGTATTTGCGTTTTCCGTCAGATTCTCCACCAGTGTCGAAATCGTTTCGATTGCAACGGGAATAATATTCGGCAGGCTTTCCGTCAGCCCATCTGCCAGAGAAACCACAAGGCTCGCCGCCGTATCCGCCACCATCGGGAGCAGCTCCGCAATGCCCTCCGCAAGCGTACCCACGATGGATAACGCCCCTGCCGCAAGGCTGTCCCCGTTCTCCTGTATGCCCTGCACCAGTGCACTGATGGACTGCACCCCCAGTTCCACCAGATTTGGCAGCAGTTCATTCGTCAGTGTCGGCAATGCGGATGCAATCTCCGGTGCCAAGCCTGCAACCAGCTTCCCCATGCCCTCAATCACAACGCCGATACGGGGCAGAAGGTTATCCGCCACCGTGCCGATGCTTTCAATGAAATTGCTTAACAGCAAATCGAAATCCTGCGTATCATCCGCCATGCCGACCATCAGGTTCGCCCATGCGGCTTTCATGCTTGCAACACTGCCTTGAATGGTGGTGCTTGCCTCCTTCGCCGTTGTGCCTGTGATGCCCATTTCCGTCTGAATCACATGGATTGCCTCTACAATATCGGCATAGGAAGAAAGGTCATACTTTACGCCGCTGAGCTTTTCCGCATCCGCAAGCAAGCGCTGCATTTCCTCCTTCGTGCCGCCATAGCCGAGCTTGAGGTTATCGAGCATGGTATAGTTCTGCTTGGCAAAGCCCTGATAGGCGTTCTGGATGGATTCCATTGCAGTACCCATCTTATTGGCGTTATCCGCCATATCCGTAATGGCAAGGTCTGCCGCCGCAGCCGCCTTTTCCGTATCACCATCCAGACTTTGCAGCAGGCTTGCCGAAAAGCTCGTAACGGTTTCCATATATTCATTTGCGGACAGACCCGCGGTTTTATACGCATTATCCGCATAGGTCTGAATCGTGTCCGCGCTGTCCTTGAACAGCGTTTCCACGCCGCCGACCAGCTGTTCATAGTCCGCATAGGCATTGATGCACGCAGTCCCCAGAGCCGCAACCCCCGCAGATGCCGCACCGACTGCCGCAGCACTCGCCTTTACAGCCGTATTTACCGCACTGCCGATTTTCCCAAGCACCTTTTGAAATGGGCTGTCATCGCCCTTAATTTTAATTACAACAGAGCCGTCTTCTGCCAATAGTCCCACCTCCGTAGGGAACATCATCGGCAGCTCAGGCTCTACTTGATGTCTTTCTCGTTTATCTCAATTTCAAATATTCTTTTGCACCTTCGCCCCTTACAGCGTAAAAAAAGCCCCTTGCACACAGCATCCTTACTGTATGTAACAGGCATTTCATAGCCGCAGTAGGGACATTTTACTTTTTCTTCATGCACGCCATCACCTCATCCACCTTGCCATCCCCCATCAGTGCTGTGACAAGGGCAGACTGCTGTCTTTCCTCCTGCTCAGGCAGAGGCAGGGCATATCTGCGCTTCATGGCGTTATAGTAGTCCTTCTGCGCCTGCGGCATATCCCCCTTGATTTCCACCGCTCTGCACCGCATGACCTCTTTCAGCACCCTGTCCTCCTCTAAAGCTTCAAACAGTGCCATAAACTGCCACCAATGCAGGCTTTTTCGGCTTAAATCAATGCCGTACTGCGTCAAAAACGCCCCATAAATCAGCCCTGCATCATGGGCGAAGGAATAAATCGGCGGCTGCGCTGCACCATTGCCCCCGGCACGTTCTTTCTTCTCCTGCCTGCCGCAGCCCCAGAAATAGCACAGCCAATCTACCGCCTCCTCCAGCGGTTCGGGGATGCAGCCATAAAACAGCTTCAACGCCCGTTCCGCCTTTTCTTCGTCCGTCAGCTCCTCGGAGGAAAAAATCTCCTCCAATCTCAGCATTGCCCGAAAATCAGAGGAGATGTGATATTCCCTGCCGCCAATCAAAAAAGAGTCAGGCAAATTTCCTGTCAGCAGCTCTTTCATTTCCTTCTTCTTTCCGCGCGTTCTCTGGCTCTGCGTGCGGCTCTGTTTTCAACCGCCGCCTGTGCCATGGGGGCAGAGGGCTGTGTGCTTCGGGGGACAGGCTTCTTGTAGCTGTTTGCCCGTTCTGCGTGGTAGGTCTGCACCTCTTGGGAAATATACATCACCAGATCCAAACAATCATAAATATCCACATCCCTCTCCGCCGTAATGGCATCCATCGTATCCTCGCCCAGCAGGTCATCCAGAATGTCAAGCATGAAATCAATCCCCTTTTCGACATCCTTTTCTTCCTTCAACTGTGCGCCGAAGGCTCTCATTTTCTCGCCTGCGTCCTCCAGCCTTTTTGCATATTCTACCGTAGCGGGTACCGTCACCTGCACCCCTTCGATATCAAGCAAAATCCCATGCTTGCGAAATTCAAATTTTCCCATCTCTTTTTCCTCCTTCTTTCCTTATTCTGCCGGTGTAAATTTTTTGGTTTCTGTGTTAAACGTGCCGTCCACGAAATCCCCTACACCGTTCAGATTGCCCGTTACCTTCATCACGCCGCCGCCCTCGCCGGAGATAGAGGAAACCTCAACCGCAACCTTAAATTTTCTCGCTTCAAAGGTATTCGGTGTTTCCGCCACAGGCTTGAACAGCTCCACTCTCACATAGTCCCTTTCGGCATCCGCGCCCGTCAGCTGATTTCTGCCGATTTCATACAGTGCCATCACTGCCGCCTCGTCCGCAATCAAGTCCGAATCAAACGCAAACGCAGGCTGATAGCTTTTAATCGTAGAGGTCTGGGATTTCTGATTGATGTATGTTTTGGAATCCTTCTGTGCGTTGGGGGATTCGTCCAAGGTATTAAACCCAACCCCCATCAGCGCAAAGCTTTCCGTTCCGCTTTTTGCCGTGTTCAGATAATCCGCCACCTGATATCTCATTACTGCATCCATATTGTTTTCACTCCTTATCTTGTCTGAAAAAATTCCATTCTGCACTGAATCTGGTATCTCGCCATGCTTGCCTCTGCCGACATGGCATAGCCGCTTGTGGTTGCCTCCATCAGCATGACCTTCCTGCCCTCGCCCAGATTGGGGAGCTTGCCTGCCATGGTCTGTTCCCGCAGCCATTCGGAGAAATCACCGTAAAAGCTGAGGTTATCCAGCTGCTGTCTGATTTTATCCCCGAAAAATTCTCTGCTTGCCACCACAAATAAAAACTGCCGCACCGTTGAGCCGTCCACATAGGAACGCACAATCTCCTTTGCAGGCACAGCCTCAACCGAATAGCTCTGTGCCTCCTCCGGCAGAAAATCCACGTGCAGCTTTCCTTCCGCAAGCGGCGGATAGGTACGCAGAAACTTCCGTACTTCCTCCATGATGTTCTTCATTTGCCCCGTCCTTTCAGATACCCTTCCAAATCCTTCTCGACCTCCTTGCCATGGTCTGCCATCATCCGCTTATCCCACTGCTTGCCACGCAATGCACCGCCGTGATAGGTCAGCGGCTGTCCGGTGTAATGCTTGGGCGCACGCCCTGCCATCACCTCGCCGACATACTGATAATGCGCATACGGTCCTGGATAGATAATGCTGTCCGCCGTCACTCTTGTGGCGTTTACCATGTGGGCGGCACTGCCTGCCGACATTGGCACATAGGGCTGACATTTCCGCTCCACGTCCTCCGCCAGAAAGCGTTGTGCCGCCTTATCCTCGCCCAGACCATACCTCCGCAGGATTTTCGCTGTGCTGATATTGACCTCATAGTCTAATTTCATGCACCGCTCACCGCCCAATGCCGCAAGGCCTTCCGCCTGCTCCTGCGGTTATCCCCGACAGAAAGCACCGTAAAGTATTCCAGTCCCTTTAGGTCTGCCTGCGTTTCGATGGCATCCACCGCACCACGCACGATAAAATCTCCATTTCGGATGGTAATATCGGGCATTGCATCCTCCGGAATACGGACGGTAATCTTTGCCGCACCCGTCAAGCCTTTGTTTTCCGGCGTAGCAATCAGCTTGCCGAACCAGCTCACGCCATGAATCGCAGTGCAGACATAGCTTTCCAAGTCCGTTTTCCTGTCATAGCACAGCCGGATATGCGTAATCGTTTCCGTACATGCAAGCATCACTCCACCCCCCGATACAACAGCCCCGTATTGCCGAGATACAGCACCGCCGCGCGGTAAAGCCGTTGTTCCTCCGTACTGCCTTCGGTTGTGTAGGTAACAGAAATGCCGTCATTTGTTTCCGATGCAATGCCGTCCCTCTGCTCCTTCTGCAAAAGCACATCCGCCACCGCACAGCACGCCTCTTTGACCTTCTCCTTGATTTTCTCATCTGTAACGGATGGAATACGGTCAAAAGTTATGCTGTCCAAATACGCAGAGGCGGAACGGGAGAGACGCTTAAAGTCTCCCTCCGCCATTTCGCCGCAATAGGTGTCTTTGTAATACGAAAAATCCGCATAAATCATGCGTTTTCCCCCTTTACTGCTTTTCCTGTGCCTCCTGCTCCTTCTTCAGAGCCGCAAGCTCCTTTTTCAGTGCGGCATTTTCCTTTTTCAGCTTCGTGATTTCCTTGTTTTCCGCTGTTTCGGGCTGTTTTGCGCCCATGCCTACTGTTTTTGCCATACGCCTTTCCTCCTTACGCCTTATGGTGCAGATAGATCCCTGCAACCTTGTTTTCGTATACATCCGCCAAACCGTATGCTCTGTAGAAGAACAGCCAGCCGTCACTGTCCTGATTTGCATCGGGAGAGATCACCTTATTGACCGTATGCTTGGGATACTGCAACAGTGCAGGCTTATGAATAACCATGAAGTTAATGTCTTTGCCTGTGCTTGCCTTCACAAAGCCGCCGACCTTCTCATTCGCACCGCTTGCGCCGCTGTTGTCCGTCTTGCCGTCATACAGGTCAATGGCGGTATAGAAACGGGTCTGTGGTACCTTCTGAATGGATGCAAAGGAATTCAGCACCTCTTTGGATTTTGTGGTATCGACCGCATCAATCATGTTGTAAAGGGTAGGCGTGATAAACAGGTGTCTGTTTTCCTGCGGTACCTCGTCCTCATCCATTTTGTTCTGTGCCGCCACCAGAGCCGCCAGAACCGCCACACCGTCCGCCAGTGTGCCTGCGGTTGCCTTGGAAATGCCCGTTGTGCCTGCGTAGGTCGCAAAGCGGAAGGCATCCATTTCGGGAACAACCTTCGTGCGGATGAATTCCGCCGCCAGCTTCCCAAATGCAAGCCCTGCGGTTTCCTCGTTGTCCATGGCATCGACCGTAAATTTTCTGCCACGGTCATAATTGAATTTGACGGTTTCATTCGTCAGTGTCACATCCCCATGCACATAGCCGCCGTTGCGGTCATAATCCGCCAGACCGTCCATGCTGATTTTGGGAATCACGATTTCATTTGTGTTTGCGCCCATCTGCACCAGTGTCATATCGCCGTCCAGTGCAGAGGTAACGGACGCATTCTGATAGACCTCGTCCAACAGGTCAATGTATTTTTTGAATAAAGTAATGCTGTTCGCCATGTTTCGTTCTCCTTTCGATTTTCCTTAGTCCTTCTTCGGGGATAAGCCCATTGCCGCTCTGACTGCCGCATCATCCACCCCGCCGCCTTCAAAGCCTGTCCCTCTGGAGAAGGCAGGCACTCTTGCCGGGTCTTTCGCGAAATATTCCTTGTCCTGCGTCAAAGCCGCCAGAATATCCTTGTCCCCCTTGCCCTTGTTTGCCTCATCCTGCAAAGCAGTCTTAAATTCGACGTAGACTGCCTTTTCCGTCAGCTCGTCCCGCCATTTCTGCTCCCCGACCACCGTCTTAAAGCGGTTGGAATACTCGGCTTCTTCCGCTTCTTCCTTTGCTTTCTTCTCCGCCTCGGTTTTCTCGTCCGCAATCCGCTGTTCCAAATCCTCGAATTTCTTCTTGAAATCCTCGTTGCCTTCTGCGGATTTTTTCAGGTCTGCAATGGTGGTTTCGTATTCCTTGAGGGTGCCGTTGGCTTTCTCCAAGTCCGTCTTCACTGCTTCAAACTCTCCCTTTGCCTTGCCGATGTCGGCTGTGTTGATGTCCAGTAAGCCCTTCAGCTGCTCCTCTGTGGCATCGGGGAAAAATTTCTTAATGTCCTCTCTTTTCATTCTTCGTTCTCCTTTCAGCTTTCAGTTTGTTCTCGCGGTTCTTTCCGCACGCCTTGATAGTTTTTCGCCATTCCGGGCAAACAAAAAAGACCTGTTTTACGTCTGTGTCCAAAGACGAGATAGGATGAACCACCGTTCCTTTCTAATTTTTTGCATGAAAAAGCCACTGAAACAATATCGTCTCAGCGGCTCTATTCTAAAATATTTTTCAAAAAATCAAATGTTTCTTCATTATCGCAGGCGATTTCGGTGCCTTCAACAAAATCGAAAATCACTGTAAATCCGCCCACAGGGCATTTCCCTTCAACCATCCGGCAATAAGGATATTCCTTTTCTTCGCCCAGATTTGTGCCATTGGCTTTTTTCATGGTATCGAGAGCAGAATGAAAAAGTTTTTCCTCATCCACTCTATTGAAATTGCAAACTCCCATTCTTAATGGCTTTTTCGGGTCTCTGTATATCTTCATCCTTACACCCCCGCTGTTATCCCTCCTGTGCATCGCTTTAGTACCACATAACTATTTTTTCCTTAGGCACGCTATCCTGCAACGCTAATTTTTCCAAACAGGCAACCGCATGACCGAGGTAAACAGGAAAATCCTTGTCATACTCAGAAAGTTTGCTGTCTACTATCTCTCCACTCTTAATATCAACAGAAACCGAGCCTAAAACACCGCTATTTTCGGGGTCATACTCTGCCGAAATGATACCGTTATTCATTTTTATATTTTTTAATTTTAGCATAGTATTCACCCGCTTCTTTTGCATAATTATATTTCTGAGATGCTATGATATGCGCTTCATCCTGTGGCATTCCTTCTTGCATCAGTTCTCTTTCCAGGATTTCATGGTTAAGCAAAGTCATATCATGCAATTCCGGTTTTCCGTCAATCAATCTTTGCCACGATTCCGCCATCATATAATCGGGAGCAAAATATTCCGGCTCTTTTCCGCCCAAATCATGCTTTTCCATAAAAATATAATACTTAATCGCGCGTATATCTTCTTCTGCAAAACCGGTTGCCTTCGCTATTCTCGAAACATCCGTTTTCATGCTGCGAACCAATCCGTAGTACCGTTCTGCGTGCGCTCTGGCTTCTTTGCTATGAGGATTCCTTGCCCCACTCACAGCACCTGATTTCATTATACCATTCTTTATTGATTTTTCAACGATTTGTCCCTCCAGTATGCCGCCTTTCCCCACAGCAGCCCTCATCCCATCCGCCTTCAATCCCGTCTGCTCCAGAAAATCCTTCTGCCTTCTGTTCCATTCCGCTATCTTGGCAGATGCCTCACTGCTGTCCAATCCTGCCGCCTGCAGGGCGTTTTGTTCCCGTTTCCATCTGCGGATGCTTCTTTCTATTTTTCGCTGCTCCTGCAACGCCTCATACTCGGTCATACGCACACCGTTATACTCGTAATCCTTCGCCTGATACTCCTTCAGCAGTGCCTTATCGTAGGTGCGGCTCATGCCCTCGAACCACGGGCGAAAGCTATGCGAGCAGTTCCATCCGCCCAAGCCTGCGCCCGTCCCATAGCCTGTGGTTTTCACAAAATCGGGATATTTTTTGCTTTTTCCGCTCCTGCTATAGATGCCGCCCTGCCATTGTGCATGGGAGGGTCTTGCCCCTGCGTGTGCGGAAACCTCCACAAGGTCTGCGCCCATTTCGTCCGCTCTGGCATCCTGCAAGCGAAGTGCCGTCTGGTTCACGCCCGTTACCACCGCCCGTCTGACTGCCACCTCTATGGTATCCGTCCGCCCGGTCGGGTATCGGATTGCTCCCACGCCCTCGGCGGAAAGCTGCTTGATGGTGCTTCGGATGGCTGTATTGTAGTCCATGCCGCCCAGCGTAATCTGCATATAGGCGCGGTCAAGTGCCTGTTCAAACTGATGTGTAGCGGTGCGTGCCGTTGTCAACGTCAGATTGCGAAATGTGCCCGCTGTTTTCTCGTATCCTGCCTGCAATACCTTCTGCAAGTCCTCAGATGCCGAAACAGGCGGCGGATGCAGCCCCTGCCTGCGATAAACCGCATCATCGGATTTCAGTGCCGCTGTGCCTGCTTCCTGCATGAGCTGCCGCAGTTCCTTGTCGGTTCTGCCCGTCAGCGTTTTCAGCCTTGCCAGAATCTCCTCTCGTACCATCCCTGCCTCCTCAAGCATTTTTGCCTGATGCTCCACCGCAGGAATCCAGTAATCGTATGTGCTGATTCTTCTTGCCATATCCGCCAGTATGTCCGCCTCCGCCTGTGCGTACAGCTTTATCATGCCCTCCGGCACACGCTGTAAATATTCGGGTTTCAGCATCCTTCATCACTCCCCAAAATCAAGCGTATCCTGCGCAGGAATGTAGTCCTTTGCCTCCTCCTCGGAAATGCCGAAATACCACGCCAGCAGCTTTTCAGGCTTGAGAATATTCGCATCCACCATAGCCTTCATCTGTGCATATTCCGCGCCTGTGTCCGTCAGCACACCGTCCCCCCAGTTGAAGGTAACCTCGTACTCCCCATCGGGCGCAAGCTGATACAGGCTTGTGTAGTAGTCCATCACCCAGACCAGATGCTCCAAGGCTGTCTGTAAGGACTTCTGGATATTGCAGACCGCCGCATAGCTACGTTGCTTGCTCATGCGGATTTCCTCCGCTGTCTTTTCCTGATTCTGTGGGTCGGATAAGGTACCGTAGGACAGATTGCAGTTAAACTCAATCCGCCGCAAAAGCTGATTCAAGCCGTTAAACAGGGAAGTGTCCCGAATTGCAGGGCTGAATACCTCGTATAAATCCCCGGTTGTCCCCTTTTCCAGATTCAGAGAGCGGAACAATCTCTGCTTGCCGACAGGCAGCCTTTTCTCATCCGCCTGCAACGCTCCAACAGATGCATCCACTGCCAGCTCCGCGCCTTCAAACTCCCATAGAATACGGCTGTATTGCCTGTCCGCCTGCTCCATCAGCCCTGCCGCTCTTGCGCAGACCGATACGCCCAGAGGGGATTCCGCATCAATGTGGTTCGCAAAGGGCATCTTGAAATATACAAAAAGCGGACGCTCCAAGGTGTCCCCGTTCCGGTAACCCATGACAAAGCTTTCTTCCAGATCCGCCCATTCATCCACGCTTGTCAGAGCCGCAGGCACACCCAATTCTCCTTCTTGGTAGGAGATAAAGGCTTTATTCTGCACCGTATAGCCCGCATCCGTCAGCTGATGGCTTTCCAGTCTGGTGTACCATGCACAACCCTTTTTCACACGCTCCACAAACACCGCACCCGTCACCTCTCCGCGGCTGTTGTAAGCAGTCGGAATAAATCTGTCCGCATGAACAAAATCAATCGCAATTTTGCCGCCGTCCATGTAGGGCTTGAATACCAAGCCGCCCATTGCCGCCGCAAATTCTGTCTGCTCTCTCAGTCTTGAAAGCACAAAAGCATAGCCTTCCTGCAAAAATGCCGCCCGTCTGCCACTGCCGCTGATTTCGCTGTGAAATTCCACAGTAACCAGTCTTGCAATCTCCGACGCAACCGCAGCGGCTAACCCAAGCGTTTCTGTGTTCTTATCTAACCAAGGCGGCTCATTGCAGAACATCTTCTGCCAGAGCGTGATGGCATCCTGCATTCCTGCGCTGATTGCCACCTCTGCACCGACTGCCCTTTTTATCGTTTCTCTCTGAAAAAACATCTGCAACACCCCCTTTACCCAAGTGATAAAATTTCGCATTACTGCCCCCTCCTTTTCCAGATGGGTTCTGTTCCATAGCGCACTGCATCGATATGGTGATTGTCTCTGTCGGGGTAGCCGCTGATGACCTCCCCTGCCTTGTTCCTGTCATATTCGTAGGCGGAAAATTCCTTCGCCGTATCGGGACAGCGCACCGGGTCAATCACAATCCGCACCAAAGCCTGTAACCATTTCATGCTGTAGTCCACGCTCCCCGGTCCCTTCACTGCTCCACGGCAGAACAGCCCATAGCTCCGATAGTCCGCAACGCTTTTCGGCTCGGCACTGTCCGCCGTAATCAAATCCGTATCCTGCACACCATATTGCCGCAGGAGCCTTGCTGTTTCCGCATTGCCCGTTCTGTGCCTTGTCAGCTCCCCGAAGATGTAGAGCGTCCGTCTGGCAGAATCGTAGTGCATCCGGTTGAACGCCCAAGGGTCGGGATAAAAGCCCCAGTCCACGCCGTTGTAAATGTGGTCGAAGGCTGCAATCTCTGCATCGGTGATTTCCTCCACAGTTACGTTGTCGAATACCGCACCGCCGCTGCCGACCACCTCGCCCAGATATTCATGTCGATATGCCTTTTCGTTCAGCTCCTTTAGATATTCCGCCTCCTGCAAAAACGCATCCCCCAACCACGCAGGCGGCACACGCCGATAATCAGAGGTATGCACCAAGCGGTTTGCCTTCGGCTGTAAGCACTCCCGATTTACCCAGTTGCTTTGGCTCTTGGGTGGGTTGTAGCTGTAAAATACAAAAAAGCTGCTGCCGCCACGCATCAGGGATTGATTGATGGTGCGGATTTCCTGCATCCCTGCAAACTCGTCCGCCTCCTCGTACCAGATGTATTTGCAATAACCCTTTCGGAATTTCGTAGATTTGATTTTCTTCGGCTCGTCCGCCCCACGAAAGAGTATTCTCTGTCCTGTCGGGATGTACGAAAGCTGCAGAGGGCTTAGCTTTGCTTTCCACAAATGCTCTACACCCAATGCCTCAATCGCCCAGAGCAGCTGCTCATACACGCTGTCCTTTAGGTTGGCCGCCACCTTCCGCAGAACAAGCGCATTGGCGGCGGTGTCCTGCATCATCCCCAAGATAATCTCCACAGAGATAAAAGAGGATTTCGTAGATCCCCGCCCGCCCTTCAGCCAGTAGTGCGTGTGCCGCCCCGCCTTGATGTCATGATGCACCCCGTAAAAGGAGGGCGCAATCAGCTTTGTTAAATCAGACATTCGCATCCTCCTTCGGGATATTGTCAATGATGGTAACAGGCAGAACCGCTACCGTACCAGCCGCAGAATATCGCTTCATTAGCTCCGCCCCTGCTTTCAGACGGTCGCTCAGTGCCGTATCCAAGCCGAACTGGTCTTTCACCTCGCCACGCATCACCGCAGTATAAAACTCCATCACCTCATCCGCATCGGCAACGCGCTTTTTATCCTGCGCCCCCAGCCGCTCGGCTATATATGCCGAAACCTTAGGGCTTTTTAGGGTTTTCGCTGCATCCTCTCCAAGGCTTTTCGATTGATATCCTGCCTTTCTTGCCGCTTCTGTCGCATTGCCGCATTCGATATAATAATCCGCAAACGCTTTCTGTTTTGGTGTCAGCTTCATGCGTCATCACCTCGGTATAAAAGGGCAAGCAGCTTTGCAATATCAACCATGCTGTAGGTTTCCAGTAAGGTCTCGTTTTTTGTTCTGCCATCTTCCAATTCTCTGCTTTCAATGACAATATATTTCGTTATCATTTTCCCAACTTTTTGGGAATACGCCTGTATCTGATTGATTTTTATTTTTCGCCCTTGCATCAGCAGGGCTTTCTGTAATTTGTAAACAGTTGTTCTTATATTCATTTTTCCGCCCCGCTTTCTTTGTAATGAAAAAGGCACCCGTTTCCGAGTGCCCAAAATAGGAGGTAACATGAAATATCCTGTGTTCTCATAATTTTCACAATACTATAATACCATATTTCGATGTGCCCTTTAGTGCCCTCTTTCAGAAATTTCAAAACTTCTTAAAGCTCTGCCATGAATTTTCAATACAGAACGGTAGTTGTAATCCATATCCACCGCAATCTGCTCCCATGTCCTTCCCATCAGATACCGCCGAATCAGCACTTCCTTCTCCGCCCCGTCCTGCATCTGATGTATCCTGTCATGGATTTCCTTGTACTGCCGTACCGCCATAGCCTGCTCATGCTCCAGCTGGCTGATGAGTGCATCCAGCCTCGCCACATATCCCGACAGGTCGCTGTGTGCATTCCCCTGCGGCATCCCGTCATGGTTCATACTCGGAAACATCTGCTGACTGCGTAACTCCTCAATCTGTTCTTTTAAACGCTGTGCCTTCCTCACGGAATATATGTACCCCTTAAGATATTCCTTTTTCCTCTCGTTTTCCCTTACAATTGCCAAACTATCACCCCTCCAGTCTTTTCAGCCATCTTTCCTTTTTCCGCCGAATGATGCTGTATATCTCGGCGTTGTCCGCAGCGTCCAACAGCAGCCCCATTACGTTGTAGACATCCGCTGTCTCCTCCACCAGATTCTTCCTCGCCTCCTCCACCGTCACAGGCGTGGGGTTGATACCCGTCAACGCTCGCCGCAGCTTCAATGCCGCCTGCGATAATTCCGCACATTCTTCTGCTAACTGCGCTAACAGCTCGTCCTGCGGAATGTGCTGTTTGATTTTCTCGTCAGGTCTATCCATGCTCATTCCTCCTTGCAATTCGGGCAGAAATGCTCCCATTCGTCCTCGCTCTTGTTATAGTGCTGCTTCCAGCCTTCCTCCTTGATGCCATGTTCACACTCGTGAAAGCTGTTATACTCACACGAATATTCATAGCAGCAGTCGCAAACAGCATAGTATGTATTGGTTTCTCTGTTTTTCTCAATCATTTTTCCACTTGTCTTTCCAAGCAGTCCTTTAATGCAGCCATTACCGTATAATCTAAAATATTAATGTCCTGCGGCTTATGCTCTTTTCTGTAGTTATATTTGAAAATCTCGCTTTCCAATGCACTTTGCAGCTTCAACGGCTCTAACGGATTGCCTATATCATCCAGATACTGCATCTCTATTCTCGCCTTGTATGCCCGCAGTTCTTCCAGTTCCTTCCGCTGCGAAACAATTTCATCCGCAGCCTTTCCAAGCCACTCCATACATTCTCCACCCTCAAAGCAACAGCTGTATGTAGGCTGATGATACGGACATCTTTCTTTACCCACTGGATTTTCCGCACACATAAGAAGCTTTTCTCCAGATTCCCAACGCCTCATATTTTCCGAATCCTCGTAGCAGTCACCTTCTGCATTCTGACTTCCAAGGCAACGCAGTGCTTTTGTCAAATCATCCTCGTATGTCTGTTTCATCCTTTGTCCTCCTCCAACGGCTCCGGCATTTCCATCCAACCAATTACCTCGCTGACCTCTGGCACCAAGTCATAGTCATAATCTCCGAATCTCCAACTCCAACGATACCCACACCCATCTTTTGCTTTTTCGTAATAGACAGGGTATCTGAGCGTGTTCGGCTTACCCTGTAGACCGTCCTTCACTGTAACGATTAAAGGAACTCCTACTGGCGGTAAGCCGTCAGTTATTTTCGTCCATTCATTTCTCATTCGCCATTCCTCCTTCTCTCCAGTGCCGCTTCTGCTTCTTCTCTTGTGAAATACAGGTTCTCATAGTCATACGGTTCCCATTCGTCAGCATACTTGACAGCCTTTACCGATACATCCTGCACCTTCCATTCGCTGATATAAAAATAGTGGTTTGGTACGGTTTCTTCGAGGATTTCATACACCGTATCTCCGACCTTGCAGGGCAGCACCAACAGCCGCCCCTGCTCTTCCAAGTCCCTGTAGCGTTTTAGTTCCTCCAGCCAGTCAGCAAGCTGCTTATTTTTCTCTGCCTCATGTTCTGCGACCTTTTTCGCCTCTGCCTCAAAAGAATTCTGCGGTTCAGCATTTGTATTTGCCCTGTATTTCTCCGCGGATTCTCTCAGCCGGTTAATCTTTTCATCAATCGTCATCCTCAACACTCCAATCAATCGCCTGTCCGCAATTAGGACAGAACTTATAATCGTCATAATCTACCTCGTATCTGGTTCTGCAGCAGGGGCATAACCACTCGTCAAATATAATCTCTCCATCCTCGTCATACCCATCACCTTCAAGATCTGGTTGTTTCGGCACATGCTGTTCCAGTGCAGAAATTGCTATACCAATGGCTCCATAATGTCTCTTAAGTTCTTCCAATGATTCCCATGATGGGTTCAAGGGACTTCCGGTCTCCATAAAACGATGTTTCAAATATTCCAGAGCTTCTTTTCTTGTCATGCTTATCCCTTCTTAAAACGGCAAATCATCATCTTCAACGCTTTCATCAATCGGATAGAACCCCTCCTGCTCCGCCAGTCCCATCTGCTTTGCAGGCTTATTGGGTGCCGCTGCGGGTCTGCTCTGTTCCGCCGCCGCTTTGCTTTCTGCGAAATACTGTTCCTCCACAATCACATCCGTGCTCCAGCGTTTTTTGCCTTCGTTGTCATCCCAGCTACGCACCTGCAACCGCCCGACAACAGAAACCATCTGCCCTTTTTTGAAATATTTCTCCGCAAACTCTCCCGCCTTGCCGAAGGCAACGCAAGGGATGAAATCCGCCTCCAGCTCATCCTTGCGTTTGAATCTGCGATTGACTGCAAGAGTATACCTTGCCACCGCAATAGGCTCTCCCCCTTGCGAATACCGCACCTCCGGCTCTCTTGCCAGCCGTCCCATCAGAATCACTTTATTCATACCTCAAGCTCCTCTCTCGTCCTGTAATTCCGCCCTTCTCCTTTGCCGATTTTTAGCTTATATTTGCCGCACCGCTGATAAATTCTGCTGCCCATAGCCTCGTCAAGCTCCATGATTTCATTCAGCCCTCTTTCCCCCGAAAAAATCGTCCGCAGGGCGCGATTATTATACCGTGCGTTGA
>OLSQ01001759.1_pt1 | contig 16984 bp, 13 predicted proteins | sample 1672561 | NCBI WGS metagenome assembly OLSQ01 (sample SAMEA3136699, study PRJEB25190) | human gut metagenome | biome: human gut; feature: human-associated habitat; material: faeces | place: Austria | collected 2013 | reverse complement strand
ATATTACAAATAATAAGTTCACTAAATATGAAAAGCAGTTACAATTGATGTCTTCTTTTGATAGGGTGTGCCGGATTGCAGAGGGTAAACCGGAAATGTATTTACTGGCATCTTATATTGCAAATATTGCAACGGATAGAAATGAAGATATTGCTATTGACATTCGGGGAAGATGGCCGGCTATTTCAAATTCATTGTTTGAAAACATATTGCTTCAAGATAAGAATATTATAACTAGGGATAAAACTACAATTATGAGATATTTTAGAATCCTTTCATTGGATATAGAAAAGTATCTTATTGCTCAAAATAAGTATGCCGATTTGTTGTCTAATAGCCATATGCTTAGCGCTTGTACAATCGATGAAGCACGTATTCTTTTGAATGAGTTGTTAGAAAAAGAAGCTTACGAGGCTTATTCTCGAGTATTTTGGGATATGTATCATCGCTTGAATATGTTAGATGGCGATATATTGTATATAGAGCAGTATGTTGTAGCTTTAATTGGTTTGCGAAAATTTGCTGAAGCTATTGCTTTTGTTAATTCAGAAAATCAGTTTACACTTGAAAGAAGAAATGAATTGCTTATTCGAGTAATGACTGAAAATTTTAGAATTAATGGTCTTTATCAGAAGGCGTTTTCAATTTTTAATACTGCTTTTACAATTAATGATGCAATTGTACTCTTACAAGAGAGCATTTTCCCTACAAAATATAATATTTTTACGTGCTTAATTGCGTTGTACTGTAATGAGAAGAGATACGAAAAGGCATTGTATCTGTATCATATTTATCATTCTAAGGCAGAAAATGGTTTTGCGGATCTGTACAGTCAGCTTCGTAGTAAAACATCTGTAGTTTATGGAAAGCTAAAAAATCGTTATGACGTAATTGAATTGGCATTTAATTCTTTAAACAGAGAAGATTTGATGGAGTTTTTGACATGGGTTAAGTTGATTCCTGTTCCTGAGTTTAAAGGGGAAACGGCAAGACATCCCCTGGCAATCTTCTTTGATAAACTTGTTGCCGATCCCGGTGATTCTTCAATATGGTTGGATTTTATAGTGCATATGTCTCGAAACATAGATATAAATTCATGGATGGTAGTCGTATGCGATAGTGTCCTTCGACATGAATTTAAAATCAGTTATAGTACAGCAGAGGTTTATACTGCAATTAGGAATGTGATTGTTAGTTTTGAAATTAAAGATCAGCCGTATAATTTACTTCCATATATTTTTGCATATATTGAAGATTACATGGACATTGCGCTTGGGCAAAATATAATTGTGCGCTTATCTGAGGAGGAACTTACAAAAAAATTGATTCATAACAACTATTGGTATGACAGTTATCAGAAGGAGTATGATCACTTTAAAAATTATTGTCTCGAACAATTCAGTAAAACTGGGAATGAGATTTATAACGATTTCTTGAAAAATCTTGGGTTAGAATTGGATATGTCAGACTTAATTCATTTGGCCGAATCTTCAGCAGAGAAATCGTTTATTTTTCATCAAATCTGCCATAATTATATGATGGGACTGTATCCATCTGAAACTGTGGCAGTGTTAAATGCATTTGATGTCAATAAGCTATCGCAAAGAGATGCAGGCGTGCTGTCCCTTCTGAAAATACTTTATAAAGATGATGACGCATTATTGCTTTCAGAATTGAGTATTCTTGAAAACGAAGACAGAATTCGAAGGTTCAAATATGATTGTGCTAAGATTATAAGTGTATTTCCTCAAAAGAAGGAATTATATTCTTTTGAAGATGCTAACAGCGATAAATGTTACAAACTAATCTTGTATGCTTTTATATTTGAGGTTCTTTATAGTGAAGATATTTATGACAAGTATGTTTTTGAGTTTAGCGAATTGTATGCAAATAGACACCTTTTCGAAGCCTATCTATTTTTCTTGAAGCATGCTTATAATGCCCAGCTTATATGGAATACCGGGTATTGGTTTTTTTATAAAAAGTGGCGTTATTTAAAGTGGACGCTGGCTGAGTGTTTGTCTGATGGTAGAAATTACTCTGAGACAGCTATCATTGAGGCAATGAAAAATAATGGTCATTATGATATGGTTTATGAAAATGATTATAAACCATTTAGAAAAAAAATTTTTGAATTTTATGATATTGATAATATTTCAGATAAGGTTAAAAAATTCTTTTTATATGCATTAATGACAGGAAATTATAAAGAATTTCTATCACAAAATGCACTTGTATTAAGCACACTTTCAGAAGTTAATAAGGCGTTATTTAGAGATATAGCATTGCAGTTGGATTTTCGTAAGTTTAATCTGGAATTATATCGCAAGTATGATTCTGATTTATCTTACAGAAAATATGATGAAGCATTAAGTGTTGCAAGCGCGATTTCATTCTTTGCATTTGACGCGATTAATGCGTTAAAAAATGCGGAGAACCATAAAAAAGCATATTCTTTATTTAGTGTAGTCTCACAAACAGAAAAAGAATCAGCAGTTGTAGCGACAGTTTTTTCGTTAGATGATAAGGCTTATTCCGAAAATGCAGAGATGCTTCTTCCGTTGATTTGTTCTCGACAGTTTGACTTTAATATTTATAGCAATATTAGGCGTTCATTACTTAGAAATGCGAAAAAGATTAGTGAAGTAAGGTATCAGCTTCTTGGAAATTATTTAGAAAAATATTATCCAGTTCAAGCAAATGCTGTTCGTTGGCATTTGGCCGCTTTGAAAGCTGCACTTCAAAAGGATCAAAAGACATTAAGCAATATCGTTAGAGAACACGATATTTCCACTGGAATACCTGTTCAATGGGAAAATGAGACAAATAATATTATTGAATATGCAAATGGGAAAACAGAGAAATTCTCTCGGGATTATTCTGCTCAGGATGGTAGTCAGACGAAGCAAAAGAAAGAGATATCTTTCAGCTTTGTACAGAGATTAGCCGTTGTATTTGGTGTTAAAGAGGAGTCAATATCCTTTCAGGATGCACAAGAACTATATCAACGTTTTAAGGATAAATTATTACCTATGTGGGATAGAATTCAGAGTGGTTTGTCGTTGATATTAAATTACCCATCAGATAATAAAGCTAGGGAGCAGAGTAGTCATAATATACCGAAAAAAAAGGTATTAAGTTTTCAGGTTGGAATGGCATTGGTAGAATCTACAGTTGATATTTCGCTTGATGATCGGTTGCTTGTTTTGACAGAAATATACGATGCAAAAAAATTAATTCAAGGAGATGGACAGGAGGATATATCAGCACAGTTAATAGGAACTTATTCCAATGTGATAAAGAGAGGCTTGTCATTATCGAATTGGATTACTTATGCTGAATCAATTAATCAATTTCTTTTAGACACACATTCTATATTGGATTTCAATGAATTGAAATCGCGAATTATTAATCCGGCGGCTTCACTGTTTGAGGAAATAGTATCTATAGAAGAAAGATACGAAAAGCTTAAAGGTCTGTTAGGAGGGCTGGAATCGCCATATGCAGAGAGTGTTTTTGATGCGATTCGAAGGGAGTGCCGTGCTATTGAAAACGGTCCAAGGCTTAGGATTAATATCGAAAATGAGATGGTAACAGATGGCCAATTGTATTTTGTTATTGAAAATATAGGCACACGCGCAGTGGATATTCAAAGAGAAGGATTGGAAATAGTTCTTCATCAAACTGGACATCCAAAGCGTGGAAATATTGAAGTTGCTAATATTGGTCGTTTGCAGAGAGGCTCATTAACTGGTGGACATGTTGCATTGATTCTTGATACGGAAGATACGCAGATTGAAGCATCAATTTCTATTTGCAAAAGGGATGGAGATAAAATCATTGTTTTCAGCAGTGTAACTAGAAAATTATGTATTGGACAATGTACAAATGAATTTTCTTTGAAATCAACTACTAGGTATGATGTTGACAACGCTGTAAGGGGGTCAGAAATATTATTCGGTCGAGATGATATTAAAGAGGAGCTTTCTGCTATAATACCAAAGGGCATTGCAGTTATCTATGGACCATCCAGAATAGGAAAAACATCTTTGATGAACTGGATACAGGATTCTTATGCGTATGACAAAGGAAATGTTATTTCTATTTCTTTTGGTGCGGAGAGAGACAATGGTAAGTATACGGATTATCAAAAAAACTTTATAGATTCATCTAAACCGGTACCGTATGATGATGATATTGCTATGAGTGAGTATCTATTAGTTAAGACTATTGAAGCAGGGTTGGGAAAATTATCTAAATACACAAAACCATCTAAAAAGCAGTTTACTAAGGATACACGGTCTCAAATCATCCGCATTCTTCAAGATGAAAGTATGGGAATTTTAGAAAAATATAATGAATTAAATGTTTTCTTGGGTGATGAAGACCTAGAGTTATGGCTTATGCTTGATGAGTTCCAACAGGTTGTAGAACGCTGGAATATAGAAAAAACATGTGATTTTGCTCGGGTTTGCCAGATGATTTCTTATGATAGAGGTAGTAATATTAAATTAATAATATGTGGTTCAGATGATCTTTTGCGCCATATGGTTTTGAAGTATGATTCCGTATGGCAGGATACGTTTAGCCCCAGTTGTAGGGTTGTAGTTGGTCCGCTAAATCCAGACTCTTTTAAAGAGATGATCCAAGCTGAAAAAACATTATGTGGGTCTAATATCGTGTATTCTGAAGATGCTCAACGTGCATTATATTCATATGCAGGTGGTGTTGCTCTTTATGGAAAAGAAATATGTAATACAATTCTAGCAGAGATTTATGCAAAACCGACATTATACTCAGGACGTCATCATATCTATGTTTCTGATATTGCGACAAAAACACAGGAACTGTTACATACTCAGGCTTCCAGTCTGGCGGCGAAAGACAGTGTTAGAATTGTTGAGATTTACAAGGCAGTAACGAAAAATTTAGATTCGAATAGCGATATGCAATATTTGTGGTATATTGCCAAATGGATTAATACCAATCCAGACAAGGAAGGATTTGCAGAAAATGATTTTTCGAAAGAAGGTATGTTAAAGAATCCAAATCAAATGCATGATTCTTTGGAAATTGCAGTAGAGAGAGGAATTCTCAGAATGCATGTATCTTCCAAAGATGGTCAGACTTATTATAATTTCAGAACCATTTTCTATTACTATGCTATTTTAGGAAGGGCAAATAAGTATGATAAGGATCTAATTTATGTCAATGCTGACGAAGATACAGATGTTAACGCAAGTAAATCAAAAGTCCAAGAAATAATAGATTCATTCTATACATTATCAGATCCTGATGATCAAAAAAAAGTAGTTGGAGCGATTTATACAGGTCTTGATGAAGACGTTCAGGAAAAATTCCGCAGGGGAGTTGGATCACGCCATGAAGGTGATGTTATTATTAATGGAGATAAGATTGGTGAGCAACATAATGTGCATGTAAATGTTCAAAGTATTACAAATATATTAAACGGTATACTAGCAGCGGGAACGGATACTTCAAAAATATTAAGCGATCTGCAGAAGCTTCCTCGTTTAAGTTCTTATTTTGCGGAAGCGGAATTACCAAAGTTACTCGAAAACATGGAAAGTGAGGACCAAGAGATTGCTTATGAAGCTGAAGCAAAGATTGATGAGAAAACCTCGCAAATGGTATCAGAATATAGAGCTGGATTGGCGATGAGCAATGATATTTCGGAATCGTTTTCTATTTGGAACATTTTAGGAATTTCTAAGCAGGAATATGATTGGCTATCTAAGAAACTTGACCCATCTTTTGTATCGGATTTGTATTTTGCAGCAAAACTGGATTCTATTTTTGCAAAGCTAGATTCGAATAAAGTTGATTCGCAGGTGAAGGACTATAGTCCTGTAAGCATTATGTATTGCAAAGTACTTGAGAAGATGCTTAAATTTTATCACACTGATGTCTATTGTGAGCGAGTTCCACGAGTGTCAACAGAGGTAAAAATTGATGGAACTAAGGTGACGTTCGGAGAACTTGAAGATGAGAAGACTCGTATGTTAGTTCAGAATAAAATTTTGCTGGGAGCATTTCGTTATCCGATAAATCCTGAATTTGTGGATAGAGATCCTAGAAATTTGGTTAGACTTTCGTGTGGTGATCCAGATATTAGGACGGTTTGGAAAAACCATGGAATTATGCTAAATAAAGTAATAGCAATACGAAATGATTCTGCACATGGCGCAGATGGCGTTTATATTGATCGAAATAGGCTTAATGAACTGAAGAAGATGTTATTTCTAAACGAAGGTCTTCTAACAATAGTTGAATTAAGTAAGTAGTCCGTGATTCTTACCTATAAGGTGAAGTTGAAGTATAGGTTCTGACGGATAGTTATATATTTTGAAATGGAATATAGACAGAAAATAAGCTGTAAATTAATTTAATTATCAGATTGTAGTATTGAAAAAACGGTAGCAATTTGCTACAATATAAAAAGCTGCAGGATCGTCCTTCATACCGAAGCTTAGTGTTTATTTGAATGGTATCACACAAAAGCTAAGGAGGAAACTGCTATGACAAGCAAGAAAAACAACAAATTCTATGGAAACAAAAATTCTCGGATTGATGGGGATGGGTATTTCTGTGGGATTGAATTTGATCCTGTAGCAACCGGTAAACATATTACTTCTATGCGTTGTGACCGCCACCTTTCCAGGGAGAAACTGATTTCGGAACTGAATGAGGTGGGTCTTCTCAGAGTGTCGGTGACGACTATGGGAAAATGGGAACGTGGTGAAGTGAAGAAAATAGAAGCAGAGCAACTTAGAGCTTTGTGTATCTATTTCCGGTGTTCACATGATGAGTTGGTTGTGTATCGTCGTCGAAAAATCGATGATGAGCGTGACCAGCTCATCCCTTTGTTCTTAACGAGCATTTGCTTTATGCAAATGCTCTTTTTTTGTCGTTAACTAACGGTTGCTGGGATTTATCTGTAAATCAATTATACTAAGAGTATGAATTTTGGAAAGTACACTTTTGGAACTGGCTACCGCTATTCAGGGTATTTCTGGATTTCCTAAAAATTATAAAATTTGTGAAATGTGAACTGGCGGTTGTTTTACGCAGTTAAGGATGTATCGTATACTCTTCAATAGAAACGGAGGTGATACCAAATGTGCACTTCAGGTTTTAAGTGGCAATGTAGTTATATTTCTAATGGAAAAAAACGTACAGAGTATATTCACCTTTCAGTATGAGGAGGACAGGATCATGAAGAAGATCAAGAGTATGAACCGAGACAATAAAGACCGTATTATTTGTGTTTCTGATTTCGGTAAACACAGATTCTACTATCAGCCTGTAGGAACCAGGGACCGCCTTTGGCTCTTTGACACAAAAAACTATTCTGGTTCTGTATTTGCATTTTTCCGTAAGTATGGAAGATGCCTTGATGGCATCGGTTTTAGCATGACCGTAAAGGAAATGTATGAGGCCGGCAATAACCATAATGCCAAGATCACAAAGATATTAGATCGTATTCCAGGACAGGTGGAATATGTGCTTCGCGAAAACGAAGAACTTATTCAGATGCCTTGCCGGGCTGTACATAAGAATTATCAATGCAGTTATGCTGTTGACCGTGCTGCGTAAGAAAGGAGATAAAACAATGAGCAGGAATAAAAAGGCTCTTCCTATGAGAGGAATTCGTACACCCCGTTTCTTTATCTGGTTTCGTGGATTCTGGCAGGGAAAGGTTCTCCATACTGGCGGTCTCTGCCCGGAAACCAATGAGATTGCCTCTGGCTATGTGACGGGTCAGATCAAACGCTTCCGTAATGCGTGCGTTACCCGACGGGAAAAAGCAGAAGAGAAGCTTAATAAGGCATGGGGGAATGCAGATGAACTGCTGGTGGATTACGCTGCTGTGACCGCTGCAATTGCGGAAGCGGAAAAAGAACAAAATGCGCACAGTGAGAGCAATGCACAGGTTCGTTCTAAGGAAAAGGCGGCTAAGAGACGTGCATCATTTGAGGAAAAGCGTCAGGCTATCCTGAAGAGTCTGGCAACAATCGCAAACGACATTCGCGCAGAGTACGATTCTGCATATGATCAGATGGAGGCTACCTCAGAACTTCTTGCATCCGTGTTAGCCTGTTATGGACATGGTCTTCTGATGAAACCGGTATATAGTAATAACCTTCCCGCTATCACTTACGAAGACTGTGCGAAGCAGATCATTGTCAACCACGAAGATACCTGGAATGCTATCGGTTCTATTTTGAAGGGGGTAAAAGGATGAGCATCTTTAACAAGATTTTTGAAGGCAGTAAAAGAAAGAGCATCTTTAAAAAGAAGGGTGATTATAGTGTCCTGACAGACAATTATGTACCTGCATCTCTGCCTACCTACGGTCAGGGCCTGGAAAATTTTGTTACTGCCGATTATCCTATGAACAATCCTGAAATTATTGAGACGGGCTATCACGAGGTTGAAGAGTATCTTAGTGGAGTGATCGCAACTTGTGACAGTCATTCTACCGGCTCGGAGTGTGACCCATATATTGATGCAAAGATGGATCATGTCATTGCTGGCCATGAGGCTGCTGCTGCAAACAACGAGAACCAGATTGTCCGTATCCGGTCTGCCCGTACAATGCGAAAAGAAGCACTTGACCGCAAGATTAACCCGCGTGAGGAAAAAATCGCAAAACTTCAGTCTGAGATTGAACCTCTCGAGGAGCTTCGTTCTCATTTTCAGATCCACATCGGCAAGTCTGCTATTTCAATCGGCCTGCCGATTACGGTAATCGCTATGCTTGTTGATGCGGCTGTAAACTATAGTTTTCTTCAGACTCTCCTGCTGTCCAGTGGACCACTGCTGCTGATCACTGTTATCTCTATGTCTGTACTGTCTGATGCATCTATGTTTGCCCTTGGTATGTTCCTTTCCCTGAGGAAAGAAAAGTTTACCTCAAAGCCACTGTTTTGGACCATATGTGTTGGTCTGGCAAGTATGTTTCTTTTGTCAGTTGTTGCTTCTGTAATGATTCGCTGGGGTTCCATGGATGTTACTTATGGCACCATTAATGCTGCTGGTGAGTTCGTAGGTAAGGAATCTTATTCCCTTGCAGAATATGGCGTTACTCTTGTGACTGCGGCTATAACAACCGCGACAGGGCTCCTTTCCTTTTCGTTTTCCGCTTTGGATGAAAATGCCTTTCTTGTTTCTATCCGCGAGCGAAAGAAGAAAGAACTTGCAAGGTGTCTTGCAGAAATCGATCCCCTGCTGAATGAACGGGCTCTTCTGGAAAATGCGCCAGACCCCAAGGAATGGGATGAACGTAAGCGTGCTGCTGCGGAGCGCCAGATTGAAGCCACCCGTCTTGGCTTGAAGCTTCATTGCCGCAAGCTGATGGCTGAAGGTGTCAATGATCCTGATTTTACTGAGCGTATGACCGAATCAGGAGAAGCCCTTTTGAGAAAAGGAACTTCTGCTGATATTTCCAAAATGCCAGCCACAACTATTATGAAAAAGGCGTCCTGAAAGGAGATTAAACCATGAACAAAATGATGAAAGGTATCTTTTTTGCTATCCTGACTCTGGCAATGCTTCTTAGCTTTACCGGTTGTGGAGACTCTGAGGATATCCAGAGCTCCGATCCTGTAAACATCGCATTTGTTGTTGGCATCGCTGATGATGAAACCAAACTCAACGAGGGAATTGATGAACTTGCCTCCCTTCCTGCCAACCCTGGTACGGATTATGCATTCATTTCCGCTGAAGGGGAACCCGCTATGATCGGAGAGGCAAAAACCATTCCGGATTTCTCTGACCGTGGCTACACGGATGTCATGATGGAACGTGTACGTACCGGGATCATGGCAGATCTGACTGGGCAGCTGGCAGATTATAAGCCATCCTCTCCGGAGATCGACATGGCAGCAGCTACGGATCTGGGGGTACGGACACTGAAGGCACATGCTGTTGATGGACGTGATAATGTACTTGTCTACTACTGCTCAGGAAGGTCAACAACAGGACTTATTAACATGGTGGAAACACCTGTGTATGAGATGGATGTGGAGAAATCTGCTTCTGCAGTTGCTCAAAAAATGAAAGTTGATCTGTCTGGCATTGATGTTGTCTGGTATTGCTGCGGGGACTTTGGGGGCAACAAACAGCCGAAGATTTCTCCTAACGAGAAGGAACAACTGAAAGCTTTCTACAATCAGCTGTTTACTGCACTAGGTGCAAGATCCATTACCTTCAGGGATGATCTTCCCAGCTCAGAATGCTATAGCTTCCCTGATGTGCCAGTTTCCCCTATAGCTGTTGAAGATACAGGCTCCGAACTTAAAGACCTGGTTGTTCTTGCGCCCGAGGTGTTTGAGGAGGCTGAAAAAGCTGAGGAGACTGAAGAGACCCAGGATGTGGAGGAGGCTGATGCAGCAGTGCTTGAGTCCCCTATCGTAATTCCGGAAGAGCAGGTACGTTACCAGCCTGACTCCTCAGAGTTTCTGGATCCTGTAGCAGCTGCGGATGCGATTCAGCCCGCTGCGGATTTCCTCCTGAAACACCCTGAAGTAAACATTCTCCTTTATGGTACCTGCGCAGGCGACAATGACACGGACTTTTCACTTGAGCTTGGCAGGGCGCGGGCAGAAAGTGTCAAAGCGGTATTATTACAGGCTGGCATTGCTGAAAACCGTATTACAGCAGTAACGGTTAAGGTTGCAGACGATCCTTATTACCAATTTGGCCTGGGCACAAATTCAGAGGCCAGCAGCGTTAATCGTAAATGTGTGATGCTCGATATGTCAACTGAACTGGCCAAGCAGATTCTGGCTAACGCAGTTTAAGTTATGGAGGGGAGTGCCAATGAAATTTCTGATCCTCTTGTTAATAATCTGCTGTATCTTCCCTAATGTTGGTGCTTCGGTGGGAAATACCCTGATCGGGTTAGAGCCCGTTGCTGAGGCATTCATGCCATGTTTGATTGCCATTGTTGGTCTTTATTTGATCGTTAAGAGCGTTTTGAAGTGAAAGGAGAAAATAATGAGTAGTAACCATTATAGTTCCATTGATCCTGTTACAGGTAATGTTTCCTGGAATGGCCCCCTTTCTATTGAGAAGGGGGATCATTCCCATATGCCAAGCCGCACAGACGCGTATCTTCCTGGGGATGAGAGAGGCCATGTAAACGCTTCTTTTCTAAAAGGCCCCAACACGCCAGAAAACGTGGTGCCGCAAAACTCTGACGTCAATCATGGAGCTTACTATTCTATGGAGCAGGGGGAACGTTCCGCTCTTCAGAATGGAGCAGCTATTGACTCTTCCAAAACCGCTGTAGTGAATTCTGAGCCGGGAGCCCGACCAGACTTGTTTACGGTAACAGATAATGTAACTTATTCGGATGGCCATGCGGAGTCCATTCACCATTCCTTTACCAATGCATCTTATGCAGACCAGCAGGCATGGAACGATATGTCAGCCGCCTTGCCCGATACCTTTGATGCTCCGAATCCTGGCAATGTCCTTGCTGATTCAATGAGCAGCTCAGAGTATGCAGAGCTAATGGAAAATACTGATGCAGAATTGCCAGGTATTGCGGAAGACTATGCGGCAGCAGACTTTAGTGGGGTACCGGGTACCGACTCTGCGGCTTCCGATGCCGATACTGCTGCGTCTGGTGAAAGCGCTGATTCTTCTGTTGATAGCGGCAGCAGTGCAGAGTGCGATTCTGATGATGATTAGGGAGGCAAAAAATGTTTTATGATCTATCAAGGGGATTGAAGAGAATGAAAACTCCGCAGTGGCCAAAGGGAGCAGGCAGTATCCATTCAGTTCTCCCTGACGGGACTGCTGTTGAACTTCCAGTTTTTAAAGGTGTAAATGTAATTACCTTCGGCACCGTAGGCACAGGAAAAACGAAATCTTATACGGAAGAAGCAGCAGATATTTTACTTTCCGATGCTCCAAAAACAAAGGGTGTGTTTTTTGAGACAAAGCATTCTTTTATCGACCGGTTTTTGTCGAAGAATGACAAGGTGATCACACATAATCCCAAGGCTATATCTGATAGGAATCTGTTCGTCCCGAATATTGTGAAGGAAATCCGCTTATCTGCTGATCCAGAGGCAGAAATGAGAAAGTTTGCTGAGTTTTTGTTTGCCGAACTCCTGAGCGGGGCGAATCAGAACAGGGCCTGGATCGAGGCTGCCCGCAATACCTTTATCGGTGTATTGCGAACAATTGTGGATTGTTTCCCAAATGAAAACCCTGGTAATTGGACTTTGGTGAATTCTTTGCGCAGGATGACAACGGAGGAGCTTTTAGCCTATCTTGCACGGCATCCCCGCAACCACTCTATGCTTAGAAGAGACTGGGGATATGATCTTAATTGTCCAAAAGACTACAAACCTACCAAACGTGCATCGGACATTCAATTTTTTCTTAACCAGGTACTTGAGGCTTTTTCTGGCAGTTTTGAGATGGATGGACAGGATACCATTCACGATTGGCTGGCTGGAAGATATGGGCGAAATCTCTTCTTTCTGTATGACCTTGCCTCCGCTGAAATATCCAGACCTTTTTTCTTATACTACATGAAAAAGATCAAAGATCACAAGCTGAGTAATGCTGCAGGATCTACGGCTCCTATTCTTATGGTACTGGATGAAATGGATAAGATGGCAGACTGCGGAAAATCAGCCGATTGGGGACTTTATCAGGCAGCAAACCTTGGAAGGGAGTATGGCCTGCAAATTTTACTTACGACCCAGTCAGTAGAAAATCTTTATGGACTTAGTGCTGATTTCAATGAGCATATTACAACAGGAGGGCTGGCAGGTTTTCCATATCTGATCAGCTTTCGGCCGGGAGATCCCACAACGATCGCCACACTTCAGACGCTTTATGGCTCTGCGTACAGGGAACGTATTGTACTTCCGGCATCCCGTTATGCGGAGCCGGTTGTAAAGTGTGACCTGGAGCCAATGGTCACCGAGGCAGAATTTGCGTCTCTGGGGATAGGAGATTGTATTGTAAAAATCCTGTCTTATCCTCCACAAAGAGTACATATAAACCTTAATTCGTAAGGAAAGGAGGCGCCATATGAATTATCTCCAATATATCAATTCTGTATACCGTCCTGTTCAGAATGATATAAGTACCCGTTATCTTATTAGCGGCATTGATTTTCGTGTGCGGCAGGTATTAGGACAGTATATTATGAATTCCCTTTATGATGCTGGTAAGATCCTTTTTATTCTTGACAATACCCAAAGTGGCAGTGATTTCACTAATTTTGGCAGGTTTCATGTTCTGAATCCTTTGAATGGAGATGTTGACCTGTGTAATGATCTCTTCGAGGTAACTTCGCTTAGAGAGATCAGCCGGCTTCGGAGCCTTCTTGCAGAGTTAGGTTTTGAAGGGACGAAAGCAATGAAAGTGGTCAATTATCTTTCGTTCGTGAGAGAAACAGAACGGAGACTGGGAAATAATGGGCCGCTTTGTATGGAAACCCTTGAAGAGTACAGTGGAACAGCCCTGGTTAAGTGGAAGCTTTGTCAGCTTGAAGAGAGTGGCGGGCTGTCCCGGGAGAACTACGAGTATCTGCTTACCCGATATGCGGAGGTCAGCAGTGCTGCGGCTGATTTTGAGATGTTTCTGGTAATGCTGGCTCCATTTGTGGGCGGAGGTTCCCAGCCCCACCCAGGAACGGCAGTACATCTTGCAATTGGTGAGTTTGGTTCTGACCGGGCTATGCAGGAGGTTATGTGCAGGCTTATGCTGGCTTTTATCAAAAAGCAGCCGGCAGTTTGTTCTGTCTTAATTGTGGATGATGGCAAATGTGACCGTGAATGTATTGTGGAGGTACTGAAAAATTTACCTACAGTTACAGATGTCCATATGTTTACAACAGATGCTTTTTCGTTGGGGGACAGAGATCTGAGCGTTCTGATGAGAACCTTCCCTGTACGTATTTACTCCCGTCATGATTGTATGGATTCGTGCTCCAGGATTGAGGCATGCTGCGGACAGATCGATGTGGTCAGACGCTCCTACACGACAACAGTAGATAAGCGTATCCGCGCGTCAACAGCTTTTGATATGCTTCTCGGAACAAACCGGACTGAAGCAGAAACCTGCAATGTTCCTGTGCGGGAGGCCCGCTACCGCAAGGAGACGATTAATTCTTTGTGCAGCGGTACCGCTATCATTGATTGTGGTGGAACACAGGTACTATTTCAGTTTTGATATGGGAGGTACTGTTATGATCCGGCTGCCAGGTATTCTTAAAATATTCGCGGTATTTCTTATTGATTTTTTGGCTGTATATGCGCTGTTTCATAATATAGCGGTTGCAGTTGGTGTGGTTGGGGTAATTGCACTCTATGTTTGGCTTGGAGGGTATTTCGCATTGTTCAGGGATGGGGCAGTTCGTTCCAAAAAGCTTCCAGATTATGAATGCTCCCGTCTTGAAACTGCAAAATGCCAGCTTGCAGAGGAGGTTAAAAGTATTAGTTCTGTAGACATTTCCAGGCTAAAACTTTATCTGATCACAGCCGATCCTGATATGCAGGCTACTGCATATGGTGCAAATAGTGTTTCGGTTTCAAGAGGGGCATTTGACAATGCTGATCCCATAACGCTTAATGCGATTCTTGGCCATGAAATTTCACATATATTGCACCTTGATGCAGAATTTAACCGTGCTGTTTTTGCAACAATTTTTCTTATCTGTGGTGCGGTCAGCGTTGTATCATTTGCGGCTATGGCAGTAATCTTTTTGGTGTTTCTGGTATGCAGCTTCTTTCGTTCCTGGCTTGGTGTTATGGCGTTCAAAGGGACGACCAGGGCTGTGGGGGGAAGTTTCAGCCTGCTTCAGAAGGGCGTTGTGGTTATTTACCGCAGCTTTGCGGGCTGCTTGAACCGCGCGGCAGAATTTCGGGCTGACCGTTATTCAGCGCAGCTCGGATATGGAGTGCAGCTTGCGCATTTCCTTTCCTATGCTGCTCCGGAAACAAGCCGTCAGTTAACATTTACAGAAGTACTTTATCGTACGCATCCGCCGGCGCCCAAACGTGTGGCGCGGTTGGAAAAGCTTGTGAGCAAGGAGACTCACCCGATAAAAAGATAAGGGTTGAAATAACAAATGAAAAATACAGTGGCATCCATTTCAGGTGCGGTACTTGACCGTCTTAGAATTAAATACAGAAAACTTCCCTGCAGAGATGGGGCATTCTATTATTGCACAATTCCATCCAATGGCTATACCTTTGATCTGCAATGCAAGGACAAGGATAATACGGTCCGGATTTGGAGATTTATTGGTACAGCACCTCTTTCCAAGGCTGGAAGGCGGTGTGAATACCGTAATCCCCATTATCCATGGGCTGTGATCGGGATGGAGGTGACAGATGAAGGCGATGTCAGCTTTTATGCAGAGCAGAAAATGGAAATTACGGACAGGAAGAGTGCAGCCCGAATTGACAAAATGATCAGTGGTTATATTGATATGATCGCAAATTCTTCCATTACCCTCTCTTTGTGAACCGGTAGTTTATGGGAAATGGTATTAGAGGATTGTACAATAAGGATACATTTACTATGAAAGTCCCAGACGGCAGCTGTGGGAGCGCCATAGGCGCGGAACAGCTGACTTTCATATATGGTGATGTCGCCGATAGGCGACATGTCCGTTTAATAGAGGAGAATACGGATGAGAATTAACACGTTAAATAATTATCCTGAGAACTGCATTTTTCTTGGAAATCCGGACACTCAGGCAGCTGACGCGAAGCTTCTTATTTCCCAGATGAAGGTTTTGTGCCCCGAAAAGTTTGAAGGAAACAGGGATTCTTTTTCCTTCGAACTTCGTTATACAGCACCTTTCGACAAAGGTTTTAATGAGCTGAAACGTCTGCAGGGAACAGCAGCTGAAGCAGCTGGACGACGGAATGAATTTAAGGGCTATATCGTTCTTGATATGAACAGCTGGCTGACACATCATGACGAAGAGTATCTGAACAAAGCATTGCTCTTTCTGAGCGATATGAGTGATTGCTGGAAGTATATCTTTCTCGTAAACAATCAGAATTCAAAAGCTGCAAGAGAGCTTGTTGGCAGGATCCTGTCGGTATTTTTTCGCGGACATATCCTATGCAAAGTCCGAGAAGAACCAAAGAAGTGTTCCAGCAGGGAGCGCGTGAATGCCCTTTGTAAGGAAGAAGGCGTTGTGTGTTCCACATTTGTAAAAGAATTTCTTCAGGAACTGCTGGAGATGGAATTCGGAGAGACCATTGTTTCGGCACTTCTTAGTGAAATATCCAGGAGTGCTGGGAAAAAAATCAGCAGGAATGCGATTGTTAATTTCGGGAATAACCGGGAATCTGCTATACGCTATATGATGACACCGAAAGAATATGAGCGTCTTTTGGCAAGCATCCAAAAGAGAAAGGAACACTGGTATGACGGAAAAGAAACAGTATGAAGCAGCTTATGCAGGCTATGTATACGAAAAACCAGCTACTCACTGGACTTCGACGGAAGCTGTTAAAAAATGTCTTACAAAAGTTGATCTTACAGATGTGAAGGCTCTTAAGGCCGGTGGTATGCCAATTATCTCCGATGGCCGGAATGTGTACATGGATGATGGGGATGGCCATACCGTTTTGATCGCCTGCAGTGGCATGAAAAAGAGTATTTGTGGGTTTATGCCGCTGATACGGATGCTTGCAGCGGCAAAAGAGAATATGGTGATCACGGATCCAAAGGGAGAGCTATATAACCGTGAAGCTGGCTTCCTGAAGGCTCAGGGCTATAATGTGCGGTGCCTTGATTTTCGCACAATGGATAAAGATTGTTTTAATGTGCTTCAGTATGCTGCCTCGGTGTACCGGAGTGGGGATAAGGAAAGAGGCTTAAGCCTGTTGTCTGACCTTATCAGTTCCCTTGCAGAGGAACAACGGCATTGTGCAAAAGATCCTTTTTGGCCAGATACTGGGGCATTATG
>OLSQ01001754.1_pt1 | contig 17007 bp, 15 predicted proteins | sample 1672561 | NCBI WGS metagenome assembly OLSQ01 (sample SAMEA3136699, study PRJEB25190) | human gut metagenome | biome: human gut; feature: human-associated habitat; material: faeces | place: Austria | collected 2013 | reverse complement strand
CGTACTTCTTCTCCACGCCGTCCAGCCACAGCACCTGTGCGTAGCCCTGCTCCTCGGCCAGCTCACCGGCCTTGATGGAAGCAGCATAGTTGCCGCCGCACTTGGTGAAGCCGGTCAGACCGGGAGCGGCACGGATGTATTCATCCTCAACGTAGATGCGGACGGGGTTGATGCCCTCGGCGTAGTAAGCGCCGGAGGGAGCACAGATGATGCAGAAGATATAGTGCTTGGAAGCGTGCACGCCCAGACCCACATCATTGGCAAAGATGAAGGGGCGGATGTACAGAGAAGCGCCATCGGTGTGGGGCACCCAGTCGCGGTCCACATCCACCAGAGCCTCAACGGCCTGAATGTAGTCCTCTACCGGGATCTTGGGGATGCACAGACGGTCGGCAGAATCCTGAAAACGCTTGGCGTTGCACTCGGGGCGGAACAGCTGCACGGTGTCATCGGCGGTGCGGTAGGCCTTCATGCCCTCAAAGATCTCCTGTGCGTAGTGGAACACCACGGTAGCGGGGTCCAGCTCAAAGGAGCCATAGGGGACGATGCGGGCATCGTGCCAGCCCTCGCCCTCTGTATAATCCATCACGAACATATGGTCAGTGAACTTTTTGCCAAAGCCCAGCTTGCTCTCGTCCTGCGGCTTCTCCTTGGGAGAAGTGGTGCGGGTGATCTTGATATCCAACATGATAATTTTCCCTCTTTTCTGATCTCACACAGCCAACGCGGGCAGCACGCCCCGCGCCAAAAATGCCGAATGTTGTTTTCTATTATAGTATGCTGAATTATTTTTTCAAGGAATCAAAAAATCTTTCATCTTTGAGGCGTGTAAGTTGTGGTAAAGTATGATAGAATAAAGCGTGGAGCGTACAAAAGAAAGGACTCTTTTTTATGATAAACGGCGTGATTTTTGATATGGACGGCACCATGTTCGACACCGAGCGGATGTGGGCCACATTCTGGGACCCGGCCCTCAAGGCGCTGGGCCTGCCCTACAAAGAGGGCCTGGCCGAGGCCGCCCGGGGCACGGCGGGCGAGACCACCCGCAACGTGGTGCGGAGCTTTTACGGCCCGGACTGCGATGCCGATGGCATCGTGGAGAGTCTGCACCGGGTAGCGGATGAAGTCTTCCTCTCCGCCCCTGTCCCCAAAAAGCCGGGGCTGGACGCCCTGCTGGCCTGGCTGGACGAGCAGCGCCTCCCCATGGCCGTGGCTTCCTCCAGCCGGGAGGCCATGATCCGCAACAATCTGGACCAGTGGGGGATGACCCATTACTTCAAGGCGATCGTCTCGGGCCAGCATGTGGCTCACTCCAAGCCGGACCCGGAGATCTTCCTCCTGACCGCGGAAAAGCTGGGCGTGGAACCCGCCCGCTGCCTGGTGCTGGAAGACAGCTACAACGGCGTCCGGGCCGGTGCCCGGGGCGGTTTTATCACCGTCATGGTGCCCGACCTCGTCCCCGCCGACGACGAGATGCGGAGCCTGTACACCATGGAGTGCGCCTCGCTGGACGAGGTGCTGGAGAAGTTGAAAAACGATCAGCTGTAAAACAAAAAGCGCTGTTGCAACACACAACAGCGCTTTTTGCTTTTCTTTATAGGGATAGAGAGCCTCAGCTTACAGCTCAGCGGTAGCCTCGATCTCGCACAGGACGTTCTTGGGCAGGGTCTTGACGGCCACGCAGCTGCGGGCGGGCTTAGAGGTGAAGTACTTTGCGTACACCTCGTTGAAAGCAGCAAAATCGCCCATGTCCGCCAGGAAGCAGGTGGTCTTGACGACCTTGTCAAAGCTGCTGCCGGCAGCCTCGAGGATGGCGCCAACGTTCTTGCAGCTCTGCTCAGCCTGAGCAGCGATGCCCTCGCCGACGGAGCCGTCAGCGGGGTTCACCGGGATCTGACCGGAGGTAATGACCAGGTTGCCGACCACAAAACCCTGAGAGTAGGGGCCGATTGCGCCGGGAGCTTTTTCCGTGTTGATAACTTTCATGATGCTTCTCCTTTTTTCTTTTTTCTTATCGTTTGGGAGCTGTCTGCCGCGGCCAACGCCGCCGCAACTTGTTACCCCCTATAACAAGCAGTCTACACCTCCGCGCCCCGCATGTCAACGGTTTTGGGGGGATTCCGCGCCGTGCTGGTGTGTGTTTTTTGATTCTCTTATTTATAATGTAGGCGGTCGGAGGTCACTCCTCTTTTTTGGCTTTGGCTGTACCGGATTTCTTCTGCATTCTCCACAATGTCGTCCGTCCGAAACCCAGCTTATCGGCAATGGTGTTGTCGTTGTACTTGAGCAGCCGCTTCATCTCCGCAACGCCCTCCACAATGGCCTCCGGGGTGCTGCCGGCGGGGTCCTGCAGGGCAGGGTATTCCTGCCGCAGCTGTTCCAGAAGCTCGTCCTCGCCAATGGCCTTGATGAGGAGCTGCCGCTTGACGCCGGGGGAGGGGTTCATGGCCTGCCGGTAGAGGTAGACATACCGCTTGACCACCGCCGAAAGGGTGATGAGGTTGGTGGGCCAGGCATAGAACCGGAGCAGCTCGTCCAGTTCTTTCCAGAGCTCTTTCTGCCCGCGCAGCGAGACCGTGCCCGCCTCCCGCACCGCAAAGATCCGGAACAGCTCGATCACATCATCGCCCCGCTCCCGGAGCGGCGGAAGGATAAGGGAAAAGACCGAGAGCATCTCCCGCAGCTCCCGGGGGAAGCGGCCCGCCTCTTCCGGCTCCAGCAGGGTGATGATGCGGGCCTGGAACACCTTGAGGGTGGTGCCGCCCACGCTGAAGAACGAGTGGTAGACCAGCACCTGTCTCAGGCAGGCGAAGAACGACTCGGACGCGCCGCCCAGCCCCTGCAGGACGATGGTGCCATTGCCCGCCAGCTCAAACAGACCCGCGTGGTCGTTGGCGCCCTCCTCGCTGCCAAAGAGGGTGCGGGAGGCATCCTGCCCCACCACCGTGGCATTGATCACCACAAAGGGCTCGCTGGCGTGGGGCGAGCTCTGGTGGATGCACTGGGCAAAAAAGCTCTTGCCGGTGCCGCTCTCGCCAAGGATCATGATGTGCTCCTCGGTCTGGGCCAGCTGTTTCCCCGCCGTCATGGCCTGGGTGATGGCCACCGAATCGCCCACAAGGTCTTTCCACTGGTGCCGGGCCACAAATTTCTGGGTATCCGCCGTCTTTTTCCGGCGGCTGCTGTCCGGCAGCATGGTAATGAGCATTCCCACCTGGCGGTTGCCCTGCTGGAGCTGAGTCTGCACACAGCGCACCATGGTACCGTTGAGTAGGTGGATGTGGTCGGTCTTGATCTGGCCGCTCTTATAAAACGTGTTATAAGAGAGCGGGGGAACCAGCTCGCCCAGCTCCAGGCCCCGGAGCTTGCGGCCCTGCAGGCCCACCAGAGCTTTTGCCTGCTGGTTGAACGTGGTAATGCGGTCGTTCTCATCGGTGATGATGATGCCCGCCGGCACGTCCCGGACCAGCGCGTCCGTGATGGCCTCCTTGCGGGAGGAGGCCTGCAGCTCCGCGGCCAGAAGGCGGGCCCGCTCAATGCTGGTGCGGATGGTGTACTCACCATCGTAGATGAGGATGCACAGCAGCCCCAGCCGCTCGGCCACCTCCACCGTCAGGGACGCTCCAATGACACAATCACAGCTGGTGTGCTCCAGCAGGTAGGTCAGCTCCGGCTCGCTCTCAAAATAAATGGGCTCAATGGGGATGCCGGCCAGCTCCTGTAAAGCCTCAAAATTCATCTGGCGGCTCTTGCGGTAGATGGTCACACCCACCCGCCTGGCCCCCATATCCCGGGCGCGGCAGAGGCAGTACACATAAGTCCGACATATCAATGTGCAGCTCCACAAGGTGCTCGGAAAAGCGCTGTTTGAATTCTTCGGCATTGGCGGAGCCTGCCACGAACACTTGACAACCCTCGCTGTCCGCCTCGTTGACCACCTGCTCCAGTGTTTCGATGGCGCACTCTTTCATGACCACGGTGGTGTCCTGATAATTCAGCTTATCAATGACCTGCTGCGCCATCTCCCGTAATTTTCGATAACCAAGAAAGCAAATTTTGTAACTGTTGCCCAAAATGTTTCCTCCCTTGATGTTGCAAAAAAGCATCTTTTCTTTCTCTTTTTGTTCCACGCGTCCTAAATATACACGAAATTGGAACAGAATGGAACACTTTTCGGCCATTTTGTCAAACAATTGACCATATCACGGTTCATGAATAAAATAAAAACATCGGCAGTTTACTCTACAACTGTATTTTCGGTTTTGGTTAATTCTTGCAGGAGGTGTACAGGAAATGGAAGGTTTGCTGGATGGTATCGTTGTTCTGGATCTGGGCCGCGTGCTCGCGTGCCCTTATGCAGCAACGATGATGGCCGATATGGGTGCTACGGTGATCAAGATCGAGAACCCCAAGGGCGGCGACGATACTCGTAAGATGGGCCCCTTTGTCAACGGCAACAGTGTTTACTACGCAAACTTCAACCGCGGCAAGGTCGGCGTGACCCTGAACCTGAAAGAGCCGGAAGGCAAAGAGATCTTTAAAGAGATGGTCAAAAAGGCCGATGTCGTGCTGGAGAACTACCGCCCCGGTACGATGGAGAAATTGGGCCTGGGCTACGATGTGTTGAAAGAGGTCAACCCCGGCATCATCTACGGCTCGATCTCCGGTTTCGGCCACACAGGCCCGCTGAGCAAGCGCGCCGGTTATGACATCGTTGGTCAGGCCATGGGCGGCCTGATGAGCACCACTGGCTGGCCCGATGGCCCCGCCACCCGCACCGGCACCCCGATGGGTGACGTGCTGGGCGCACTGAACATGACCGTTGGCGTGCTGGCTGCTCTGGTCAACAAGCAGCGGACCGGCAAGGGCGAGAAAGTGGATGTGGCTCTGGTGGATTCCGTGGCAGCCGCCATGGAGAACATTACCATGATCTATCAGTCCACGGGCCGCATTCCCCAGCGCATCGGCAACCGTTACGAATCCACTTACCCGTATGACACGTTCCCCGCAAAGGACGGCGACGTGGTCATCGCAGCCGGCAACAACAAGCTCTACGCCATCCTGTGCGATGTGATGGGCAAGCCTGAGCTGAAGACCGATCCCCGCTTTGCAGAGGTCAAGGACCGCGTTGCAAACCATGTGGCCATGCGCGAGATCATCGTGCCCTGGACCAAGCAGCACACCATTGATGAAGTGGACAAGCTGCTGAACGACGCCGGCTGCCCGTCCTGCCCTGTGAACACCCTCGACCGTCTGGTCGTGGATCCGCAGATCGCGGGGGCTCGCGGTATGTTCCCCACCATCGATCAGCCGGGCATCGGCGAGCTGCAGATCACTGCCATCCCGGCACATACCACCCGCACCAGCACCGCTCCCCGCAAAGCTGCCCCGCTGCTGGGCGAGAACAATGCCAATGTGTACGGCAAGCTGCTGGGCCTGGACGAGGCCAAGCTGGCTGACCTGAAAGCTAAGGGCGTTATCTGACACGATACAGAGAAAGAAAGCTGGATGATTATGAGTAAGCAAATCGAAGTCATCGAAGTTGGTCCCCGCGATGGTTTCCAGAGCGTGAAGTGCACGCCTCCCATCCCCACGGAGATCAAGCTGGACGTTATCGACCGTCTGGTCGCCGCCGGTGTGAAGCACATCGAATATACTTCGTTCGTCAGCCCTAAGGCCATCCCGCAGCTGGCAGACGCCAAGGCTGTGACCGAGGTGGTACTGAAAAAGTACCCCGATCTGGATCTGTTTGCTCTGGTGCCCAACCTGCGCGGCGCGCAGAACGCCTATGAGCTGGGCCTGCGCAAGGTTTGCTACGTTGTCTCGCTGAGCACCAGCCACAACAAGGCCAACATCAACCGCACCCACGAGCAGTCGCTGGAAGCTTACAAGGAGATCCGCGCTGCTTACCCCGATATGAACGTCGTGGTAGACCTGGCCACCACCTTTGGCTGCCCCTTTGAGGGCAAGTACAACGACCCGCAGGCCGTTGTCACGTTCCTGAAAGATTATGTGGATGCCGGTATGATCACCTGCTGCCTGTGCGACACCGTTGGTCTGGCAGACCCCGAACAGGTCAAGGCCGTGATCGGTGCCCTGAAAGCCGCTTACCCGGCCCTGACGCTGCAGGTCCACTTCCACGATACCCGCGGACTGGGCATGGTGAACACCATGGCAGCCATTGAGAGCGGCGTGGATGAAGTGCAGTCCGCTCTGGGCGGCCTGGGCGGATGCCCGTTTGCACCCGGCGCTTCCGGCAACCTGTCCACCGAGGATATGGTCTGGATGCTCAACGAGTCCGGCTATGAGACCGGCGTGAACTTCTCCAAGATCCTGGAGGCTGCCAAGTATCAGGTGGGCGTCGTGCCCGGCAACTACAGCGGCCACCACATCCACATTGAGAAAGAGACGCCCTGCAAAGCCTAAACTACGGATCCATGCAGGAGATGTGTTCTGTGCATCGGCACATGTTCTGCTTTAAGCGAAGAGATGCAATCACACGGAAAGGTATGGTTATTATGAAAAAGATCAATCGTCGCAATTTCCTGAAAGTTATGGGTCTGGCTTCCGCTTCTCTGACCCTCGCTGCCTGCGGCGGCTCTTCCAGCACCGCAACGAGCACCGCAACGAGCACTGCTACCAGCACCGCGGCAAGCGCTGCAGCCGGTGATGCCGCTGCCGCCGCTTCCGATCCCGCTGTTTCGTTCAGCGTCACCAACACCCACTCCGGTGAGGGCGTTCAGGACAAGAGCATGGACAAGCTGATCGAGCTGGCCGACAAGTACTCCGGCGGCTCCATCAAGGGCACCAAGATCGCCGGTGGTTCTCTGGGCGGCGAGCGTGAGGAGACCGAGATGCTGCAGCTGGGCACTCTGGAGTGCGCATTCGTTGCTGATATGGGCGTTGACTCTGCCATCGGTGGTCTGGGCTGGGCCTGGCTGCCGTTCATGCTGACCGACTACGATCAGGTCGATGAGTACTACATCAACGGCTGGATCAACGACGAGCTGACCAAGCAGTATGCCGACAACGGCCTGATTCGCGTGGCACCCACTGAGAACTGCTTCCGTGAGTGCGGCAACGTCAAGCGCCCCATCAACTCCATGGCTGATATGACCGGCCTGAAGATCCGCGTGCCTGAGACTCAGGCCTGCCAGGACTTCTACACTGCTCTGGGTGCAATTCCTGCTGCTATCGCAACTTCCGAGACTCTGGCTGCTCTGGAGCAGGGCACCGTGGATGGCGTCGATAACTCCATCTACAACATGAAGTCCATGGGTGTTCTGGAGAAGATCAAGTACATCACCATGCTGAACTACATGTACTCCGGCGCTTCCATCACCTGCTCTGAGGAGTTCTGGAACAGCATGACCGCAAACCAGCAGGCCGCTTTCAAGCAGGCTGCTGACGAGGCCGGCGCTTTCTTCCGTGAGAACATGCGTGCTGACGAGCAGACCATCCTGGATCAGGGCAGCTTTGAGGTCGAGGAGATCGATCCTTCTTCCGATTTCTACAAGGAAATGAAAGAAAAGGCTGTCGAGCTGTGGGCTGGTTACGCAAGCCAGTATCCCTCCGACATCATGGACCGCATCAATCAGGACTTCTCCGTCTGATCGCTGCTGAAACCGTAACATTCCCAGAAATCCATTCTTTCCAGGTTGCCCGCAGAGCAGCGAAGACACTTCCTGCCTCCGTTGTCCCTCCGGGCAACCGGATTTTATGGAAAACAATTGGCTATAAACTGATAAATTGAGGTTTGCATATGAAAAAAGAAAGGAATTCGGTCATTGCCAGCCGCAAAATCGAACATGGGGTCGTCAAAGTGGAAGACGGTCTTCTGGCTGCATTCATGCTGGTTCTGACTTTCTCGATCATTTTCCAGGTCGTCTGCCGCTATGTTCTGAAAGTCAGTTCTCCCTGGTGTGAGGAGCTGGCACGCTACCTGTTCATTGCCATGACCTACATCGGCTCCGGCCGCGCGTTCATCAACAATGGCCACATCGGCATCGACCTGATGGACACCATCGTGGATAAGAAATCCAAAGATCCTGAGAAGTTCATGAAAGTCTTCAACCGCTTCTCCGAGATCATCACCCTGGTCTTCATCGTCCTGTTCGGCGTCTTCTACTTCCAGTATCTGATGAAGATGGCTCAGCGCCCGCAGGAGTCCGCAAGTATGCACATCAACATGCTGATCCCCATGAGCACCATTCTGATCGGCGTGGTCCTGATGGTTTATCACTCTGTCTGCCGCCTGTTCTACAGCTATGAAACACCCGCGGCGGCAGCTGAAGAATAAGGAGGAGGTACTGTTATGAATCCTATCGCGTTGTTAGGCATCTTCCTGCTGTTCTTCATTGGTCTGGCGATGTTCTGCAAAGTTCCTGTCGCTTACTCCATCGGTTCCGCCACGCTGGCTGTCGTCGTGGCCGCCGGCATGAAGTCCTCCACCATCTGCACCGTCGCGTTCTCCGGTCTGGACAGCTTCCCGCTGCTGGCCGTGCCTCTGTTCATCTTCGCCGGTGCCATCATGCAGCACAGCGGCATTGCCCATGCTCTGGTTGACCTGATCCAGTCCATCGTGGGCCGTCTGCGCGGCTCTCTGGGTGCTGTCACCATCCTGACCTCCGCTGCATTCGGCATCCTGACTGGTTCCTGCATGGCTACCATCAGCTGCATCGGCGGTATCATGATCCCCGAAATGAAGAAGAAAGGCTACTCGGACGCTTACTGCTCCGCACTGGCCGCCGCTTCCAGCTTCCTGGGCATCCTGATCCCCCCGTCTGTCCCCGGCATCATGTATGGCCTGTGCGCAGGCGTCAGCATCTCCGCTGTCTGGCTGAGCACCGTTGGCCCGGCTATCTGCTGCATCATCCTTTTCATGCTCATCAACTACTTCCGTCAGGGCCGCCGTGAGGAGAAAGAGACCACCCCGTTCGTTCTCTCCACCTACGCTGGCAATATCGGTAAGACCTTTATCCGCGCGATCCCCGCACTGATCATGCCCGTCATCATCTTCGGCGGCATCTACGGTGGTATCTTTACCGCTACCGAGGCTGGCGCGGCTGCCGTGCTGTACGGCGTCATCTTCTACTTTGTCAAGCGCGCGATGAACAAGAACAACGTGGATGAGACGTTCATGAACATGACTGTCCACGCTGCTGTCAGCACCGCTACCATCTGCATCCTGATCGGCTTCTCCAACTGCTCCGGCCGTGTCATTTCCATGATCGGCATTGCTGAGGCCATCAAGGCTTTCGTCACCACCCACATCTCCAGCACGTTCGGCTTCCTGATCTTCGCCAACATCCTGTTCCTGATCTGCGGCATGCTGATCGACATCAACGCCGCAATCCTGCTGATCGTGCCCCTGCTGCTGCCCACCGCTGTTGCAATGGGCGTTGATACCATCCACTTCGGTGCCATCATCCTGGTCAACCTGAGCGTTGGTTTCATCACTCCTCCTTTCTGCAGCTCCGTGTTCATGGCTCAGAAGCTTTCCGGTGCCCGCTACGTGGATATCATCAAGGAAGTCATGCCGTTCGTTGTTGCAAGTCTGATCGTCGTGATCCTGACCACTTACTGCCCGGCTCTGTCTACCTTTATCCCCAACATGGTTGCCGGCGCGGCAGCCTGATCCGCTCATAATTACCTCCTTTTTCGTTACGAGCAGCCTGTCCCGGAGGGCGCAAACTCCTGGGACAGGCTGTTCCATTTTCAAAGGGATCCGGTTCCCGCAATTTCAGCCACTTTCACACAACTTCTGTTGTGGACCCATACCCTTTCCCATCTCCTCCTTTTTGTGCAGGCCGGTGCCCATTCTCCCGCAAAGCCCACCACTTTGCACCGCCGGCCTGAACGCCCAATCTCGGAAAAGCTCCTCGTCTGATTTTTAGCGATGGATCAGGCGGGGAGCTTTTCGTGTTTTTGCTATTTTTTGGCAGGGCAAACAGAGCAGGCCCATCGGATGCCGGATCCATACGGACGTTGGCATCCGCGGCGACGGCGAAGCCGGCATGGCCTACGGCGTTGGTGGTTCCGGCGCGTTTGGCATGAAAAATGGCCCGGTGTCCGCTACCAACGAAACCACCGAGCCAAACCCCACAGGGTCAAGCCCATTATACAGGACCTGATCCCGCAAAGTAAAGCGAGGACAGTATGAAGAAGTACAATCTCTCCAAGATCATGCACAAGGCATGCACGAATCACCTAATCGGACATGGATAATTTCTTGACTTGCGATAGAAATGAAGTCCGCTAAAAAACAACCTCCCTTCTGACACTGTGATCGTCGGAAAGGAGGTTGCCTTTTAAGGAGAATGGTATGATGAAGAAAAAAGAAGAAAGAAAATAGCAAGTAGATTTTAGTGGCAGATTATCCCATCAGTGCAGTCCATGCGCTTGAGATCAGGAAAATCAGGATAAGCGAGGGCAGCAGGTTCAGAACCTTCAGATCTTTTTTGATACCGGCCAGGCTGAGACCGGCACAAAGGGTAATGATACCACCCGTTGCGGAAAAGTCTGCAATGATATCTGGCGTAATAAAGGACTGCACTGCACCGGATCCCAAAAACAGTGCGCCGTAGATGATGGCCTGCGGAATGCAGAGCATCGGAACGATTTTGCCAAGGATAGAGCCGAAGATACAGGCCGTGACAAAATCCAGAATGGATTTCGTGATGAGGATGCTTCCATCACCGGTCAGACCCTCATTCAATGCACCGTACCAGCCTGTGCCGCCGCAGCAGAACAGGATCACAACTGCACTGACCTGAGCAAGAAACTGCTCATCTGCGGCTGCGCCGTTCATCAGCTTATGCACTACTCCGGTCACAAGCTTTCGGATGCGGTCATCCAGCATCACCAGCTCGCCCAGAATACTACCGATCACCAATGTCAGAACAACAGCCGAAAGATTCTTTACTTTCAGAATCAGAACGATGCCCATTGCAATGGCTGCGATTCCAAGGGTATTGTTCAGAGCCTTTTTCAGAGAATCCGGCAGACGAGTTCCAAGTACAACACCCAGAACTGCGCCAAGACAGGTAATCAAAACATCCGTTGTAATTCCTATGGGCATCGTTACTGTAATGTGCCTCCTTTTTTATGGATTAGAGCGGATAGATCGTCATGACCCAGAGGATATTTGCAACGGACAGCAGAATTGCAGGCAGGATAGACTGCTTCATGTTGCTCTTCATATCATAGCCGCCGATGCCCATAACCATCGGAACGGTAGGCGTTGCCATCGGGGTCATGAAAGCGGTGCAGCAGGCAGAGGCGACCAGCAGCAGCGGGCCGGTGCAGTCTGCGCCCATGCTCTTGCAGGCCAGAATCGCGATGGGAGCAAAAATCGCCATAACGGTACGGTTCTGCATGATCTGGGTCAGGAAGAAGGGGATCAGATAGAACAGTGCGCCGATGAGGTAGGGATTGCCAAGGCTGGATGCCGTATTTGCGATCGCGTTGCCGATCAGGTCACCTGCACCGGTGTTTGCTAGCGCAGAACCCATGCACAGACCGCCAGCGACCATCAGGGTCAGATCGATCGGCATGGAAGCGCAAGCTTCCTTAGAAGACAGAACACCGGTGGCAACGGTTGCAACGGCACCGATAAAGGAAATTTCCCAAGCAGCCAAATTCGGACCGCCGATCGCAGCCAGCACATTGTTCAGCGGAGTATTGAAGATCAGGCAGAGAGAAACGAGGCAGAAAATTGCGATCGCAGAGATCTCCTGCGGCCGTTTCAGCGGCTCGTGATGTGCAACGCGCTTGGAAAGTTCAGAGCTGTCCTTGCTTGCAACGATGGGCTTCTCAGGGGCAAAACGGAAACCAACAAAAGTGGTGTAAAGAATCAGGACCAGCAGGCTCATGCCACGGCCTTTGAACAGATCCATTGCCTCCATGGTGTACTGCTCGTAACCATTCGCTGCAATGTAGCCGTTCAGCTCAGCCAGCATTGCCAGAGAACCGCCGACCGGGATAATTGCACAAGCCGCGATACTGACAAGGCCGACGCTGAAGATGGTCTTGCTGATGCTGATGTTCATTTCTTCACAGGTAGCGGTAACGATCGGTGCTACGATGCAGAACGCTGCAACCGCACTGCCGGTAAAGGTAGCCGCCATAACAGTCGCCAGTGTAAAGCCCAGCATGACCATGACCATGCTGCCCTTGGAGATTTTTTTGACGGTGCTTGCCACCAGATGGATGGCCTTCGTGCGCTTGAAACCTTCCGAGATGACAAACATACTGGTGATCATCACGAGGTTTGCGTTGCCGATATTGCCCAGAATATCTTTCGGGCCAATGCAGCCGGTCAGCAGGAAGAGAACGATGCCGATACAACCCACCGTACCGACGGAGAGCTTATTCCAGATATAACCTGCAATCACAACAGCACTGATTGCAAAGCAAATGATCATTTGAGTCGTCATTTGTAATTCCTCCACTCGAACGTCTTAAACGTCTGATTTATTGACGGGACGGCCACGGTAATACAGCATACCGTCTTCGCTGCGATGAAACTGGCTGAGGAACTGGTCATAGCTGATCCAGCTCTCTTCCGGGTAATTTGCGTGGACCATGTTGTCCACACGTCCGATCACGACCATCGGCACGCCCTGTTTGTCCGGGAAAGCATACCATGTGATCGGCTCTGTTTTCCAAGTCTCCACATTGGCCGGGTCCAGATGATACGTTTCCAGCTTCTCCATCAGAGTTGCACGCAGCTCATCCGAGAGGCAGAAAGGCAACACCGGGTCTTCCCCATGACCAGCGGTGAGGAAGTCCTGATCGCCGTAGATCATCATTGTAGGAACGTGCTGCTCGCAGGCAGGCCACTCACGATACATCTTGCTGGGGCAGCGCAGTGCAGACCACGGAGCAACCGCAGCGAAAATGTCGCCAGCGGTATAAGCCAGCAGGTCGCTCATCATGCCGCCGCTGGATTGACCCATTGCATAGACACGGCTCTTATCCACCGAATGACGGCTCTCTACATCTGCCACCAGTTCCCGGATAAACTTCACATCGTCCACCGGAGTGTCCTGATAAATGCCGCACCACAGGAGGACATTGCGCAGACCGTTCGGCTTCTGCTGATAGACGCCAGCTTCGGGAACGACCGCAATAAAGTGACGTTCCTCTGCAACGGTTGAAACACAGCTCAGATCAAAGAACGTCTCTGCTGTGCCTCCGCGACCGTGGAACACAACGACCAGCGGCCATTTCTGATCCGGAGTGCAGCTCTTCGGCACATACTCGTACCAAGTGCGTGTCATGCCGTCCACTTCCATGGTCTTCTTTTCCGCGCCACAAGCGATCGGCTCTTTGAAATAGCGCAGCTGCTTCTTGCCAGGGCCTCTGTGGCGGCGTGCAAGGCCGATATAGCTCCATGCTGCTTCCATCTGTTCCTTCGTAAAAGGATCTTCACGAACGGCCAGACGAACCTGTGCGATCTGCTCCTCATTGACTTCGCTCAGAACGCGCACCGGAGTCGGCATCCAGATCTCATCCGCGCCTTCTCCGGACAGCGGTGCACCGACAACATGGTTCTGCTCTTTCCAGAAGTCAACAGCAGCGGTGTTGTCTGCGTTTTTTGCGGTCATGCTCATCCAGACGGGGAGCTGTGCGGCCATACCCATGACTTTCAGCTCTACTTCACCCTGATCGGACTCGCCGCGCAGAGCGGTATGTTCTGCGTTCAGATCCCCGTTCAGGTCGCCGAACGTCATCAGTCCGCTCCACTCGCTTGCCATCCGGCGTGCAGCCTGATGTGCGGCAAAGCTGCCATCGCCAATGCCGCAGAGATAGATGTTATCCTGCATCGTGATATAGAAATCGCGTGCCTGAATCGCAACGTAAATGGCGTTCAGATAATCGGCATCACTGCCGTCCGCGTTCCATGCAGTCTCCGACGTTGCCAGATGCAGGAACAGCTTTTTGTCCTCTGCGAAAGCTTTCAGACCGGAAGTTTCCAGATACTCTTCCGGCTTCTCACCGGAAGGGATCGCAGCGACCAGACAGGGCTGGCAGTAATCCAGACCCTCCGGAATATAGGTCAAAAATTTGCGAGGCTGTCCGCCGACCTTTGCAGTCTCCTGAAAGAGACCGGAAATCAGCGTGCGCTTGGGATTGGAAAAGTCGATAGGAAGGTCTCCCATCTTTTCCGGGAATCGTTTGATATCCATTTGTGATCCTCCCGCAGTTGACACCATTACACAAAGCGGCAGACGTGATCGACTGCAATATCCGAGAAGCCGAATGCTTCTGCCTTGGTCATCTTACCGTTGCAGATATCCTGAATGTTGTTCAGCATCTCTGCGCCCATCTCCTGATAGGTCTTTTCACCGCGCACGATGGGGCTGAGGTCCACGTCCATGTTGTCCTCCATGTGCTGATAAGTACGAGCATTTGCCGTGACTTTCAGGACGGGGACGATGGCGTTGCCGGTGCAGGTGCCGCGGCCCGTGGTGAAGATGACTGCGTTGCAGCCTGCAGCGACCATCGAGGTGACAGAGGAAATATCATAGCCAGCGGTGTCCATAACGACTGCGCCGCGCTTCGTGGGAGGAACAGCCTGTTCCAGAACCTCAACGATGGGACGGGTGCCGCCCTTGCGGATGCAGCCAAGGCTCTTCTCGTCCAGAGTGGACAGGCCGCCTGCCTTGTTGCCGGGGGTGGGCTGACCGGCGCGGCAGTCCTGACCAGCGGATTTCAGATGGGCTTCGTAGTCCTTGCAGACCTGAATGATCTGGTTGTGGATGGCCGGGGTAGCCGCACGCTTTGCCAGCAGATGCTCGCCGCCGATCCATTCGATGGACTCGCTCATCATGGTAGTTGCGCCCAGATCGACCAGCCGGTCGCTCAGTTCGCCGACTGCCGGGTTGCTGGCAATGCCGGAAGTGGCGTCCGAACCGCCGCACTCGATGCCCAGCATCAGCTCGGAGATGTCGCACAGCTCTTTCGGCTGCATGGCAGCTTCCGCTGCCATCTTGCTGGCGGCGCGAACCGCTTTCTCAATGGTCTTGAGGGTACCGCCCTCTTCCTGAATGCCAAAGGAAACGACCGGCTTGCTGGTCATGGCCTGGATCTTCTCACGCAGCTTTGCGTGGGGAACGGTCTCACAGCCCAGACCGATGATAACGACGCCGTAAACGTTCGGGTTGCAGGCAAAGCCCGTCAGGACTTTCTGCGACATTGCGGTGTTGGCAGCAACATCGGAGCAGCCGGTGTTGAACACGATGTTGACCGCACCGCGCACCTGACTTGCCACGATCCGGCAGCTCTCACTGCCGCAGGCGCAGGTGGGAAGGATCAGGACATGGTTGCGGATACCTGCACGGCCTTCTTTGCGTTTATAACCCCAGAATTGCATCTCCGATTCCTCCTTATTCCTGTACCATTTCACTGTCATAGTCACGCGGCACGCTGACCAGATTGTTGTGGGAGACCCAGTGGCCCTTTGCAGCGTCCTCGGTCATCACACCAAGGCTCTCGCCGTACTTGATGACCTCGTCACCCTTCTTCAGATCGACCAATGCGACCTTGTGGCAATAAGGGATGTTCTCCTCTGCTTTCACGGTGCAGAACTCCTGCCCCTTGCGGTAGACAACATCCTGTCCGGCGGCAACTTCTGTCACGCAAGTCACAACATTGTCTTTTTCGTCCATGAGCAATGCGTTGATTTCCATGTTCATTCTCCTTTCGACATGGTTACTCTCTTTGTGACTTTACAATACCACCAGCGTGCAGTATAATCAATTTTATAGATTTTATAAAGCTATAAGTATTTTTTATGATACGGCAGGGGGAACGTTATGAAGCAGGAAATGCAGTATATCTACCAAGTCTATCAATCCGGGAGCTTTTCCAAAGCAGCGCAGGCTCTCTATTTAACGCAGCCCGCTCTGAGCATCGCCATCCAGAAAGTCGAAGCGGAGATTGGGATGCCGCTGTTCATTCGGGATAAAAAGCCGTTGGAATTGACCGATGCCGGAAAAGTCTACATCGAAAAGGTCAAGCAGATCATGCACCTTGAAGCGGAGCTGTCCAAAGAGCTGAGTGATCTTTCCAGCCTGAACATCGGCAGTCTCGTTTTGGGCGGAACCCATTATCTGAACTCCTATATCCTGCCGCCTGTGCTGACGACTTTTCAAAAACAATATCCGGGTGTCCATCTGGCGTTGGTGGAAGCCAGTTCCAACGAACTTATCGAAATGCTGCGCGAAAATAAAATCGACCTGACCTTTAACTGCATCCCAAACCCGAAGGACAATTTCCGGCGAACACCCATTTTCAAGGACAATGTTCTAGTCGCCGTCCCGACCTCTTATCCCATTAACAAGACTCTGAAGAATTACGCATTGACCGCAAGAGACATTATGTTCCGCCGCAATCTCATGCCGGATTGTCCGGCGATCCCCTCGCTTGCGCCCTTTGCGGATGTGCCGTTTATCCTATTGACCAAGGGCAACAACCTGTACAGCCGCTCTGTTGCGTTGTTTGAGGATGCCAAGATCGACCCCATCGTCCGGCTTCAGGTGTCACAGCTTGTGACGGCGTATCATCTGGTCTGTTCCGGCCTTGGTGCGGCATTCATCAGCGATTGGATGGTACTCTACGATCACGACGATATGCGCTACTATAAAATAGCGCATCCGCTGGCCGTTCGTCAATTTGATGTGGTGTCTTCCAGCCGGAATTATCTTTCCAAACCGCAGAAAGCGTTTATTGAATCAATCAGCAGCTATTATCATCCATATCTCTAATCAATTCCAGCGCCACCTATCAGCTGATGATCTCCGGCAGCGACATCAAGGCGGTGCAGGGGACTACCGGACACGCCAGTGCGGATATGCTGGTGAACACCTACGCTCATATCCAGCAGTCCTCCCGTGTAGAGCTGGGCAAGAAGTTTGAAAGCGGTTTCTATGCCAAGCCCGACACCCCCAGCCCGCAGGCTGTACCCGCCGCAGGCGAACCCACCATCTCCATGACGGCTCT
>OLSQ01001744.1_pt1 | contig 17097 bp, 17 predicted proteins | sample 1672561 | NCBI WGS metagenome assembly OLSQ01 (sample SAMEA3136699, study PRJEB25190) | human gut metagenome | biome: human gut; feature: human-associated habitat; material: faeces | place: Austria | collected 2013 | reverse complement strand
GATTTATGTATCACTTGCACTTACTGTTATTTCGCTGATTGACTATATTGCGAAAAACAAAGATGTGCTGAAGGATCAAAAGTAAGATGACAGTATATGATTTACTAAATAAATATCAGATGACGGTTACGACCGCCGAAAGCTGTACGGGAGGTCTCGTGGCTTCCGGATTGGTGGATCTTGCAGGAATCTCTGCCTTTTTTAAGGAAGGGTATGTAACTTATGCACCGGAAGCAAAGGAACGAATCCTTGGCGTACCAAAAGAAGTGATTGCGCAGTATGGCGTGGTAAGTGAACAGACTGCCGCAAAAATGGCTGAAGGCGCAGCGAGAGTTGCAAATGCCGATACAGCAATTGCAACGACCGGTGTTGCCGGACCGGACGGTGGAACAAAGCAGACTCCGGTTGGGACGGTCTGCTTTGGCTGTTTTGTTAAAAACAGGACATACACTGTGTGCAAACGCTTTGAAGGAAATCGTGCGCAGGTGCGACAGCAGGCTGCTGATTTTGCACTTGATTATCTGAAAGAATGTATTCACATATTTGAAAATAGCTGTGAAATGGAGAAAAAAGTATGAGAATTATAGCTGGTACAGCGAGGAGCCTTCCGTTGAAGACCATTGAGGGGATGGATACCCGCCCTACAACCGATAAAATCAAAGAGACATTATTTAATATGCTGCAAATTGATGTGCCGGGATGTTATTTCCTTGATTTGTTTGCCGGAAGTGGACAAATCGGATTGGAAGCTTTGAGTCGCGGGGCTGCATACAGCGTGTTCATAGAAAATAATCGTAAAGCGGCAAAATGCATTGAAGATAATATTGCATTTACAAAATTTGATAAAGTTTCAAAACTTCTGACAACCGATGTGATCAGCGGACTTCATAATCTCGAAGGAAAATATACATTTGATATTATTTTTATGGATCCACCTTATCGCCAGGGGCTGGAAGAAGATGTTTTACGTTTCCTTTCAAAATCAGACATACTCAAACCGGATACAAAGATTATCGTAGAGGCATCTCTGGATACGGATTTTTCCTATTTGGATGAACTTGGTTTCGATGTTTTGAAGTTTAAGAAATATAAAACGAATATGCATGTATTCATACAAAAGAGATAGGAGATTTGACATAGTATTATGAAAAGGGCAATCTATCCGGGAAGCTTTGATCCCGTGACATTTGGACATATGGATATCATTACACGGTCGGCACAGATCGTGGATGAACTGGTCGTTGGAGTGCTGAATAACAGTGCAAAAAATTCGTTGTTTTCTTTAGAAGAACGTGTTAGTATGATTAAAGAGATGACGAAGGACATGCCGAACGTAAAAGTGGCATCTTTTGATGGTTTGCTGGTTGATTTCATGAATGAAATTGATGCGACAATCATTGTTCGCGGACTGCGTGCTGTTACTGATTTTGAATATGAGTTACAGATTGCACAGGCAAATCATGTACAGGATTCTAAGATCGAGACGATTTTCCTGACAACAGATCTTAGATATTCTTATTTGAGTTCGACGATTGTTAAGGAATTTGCTTCCTACGGTGGAGATATTTCGAACTTCGTTCCGGAGTGTTTCATTGATAGAATATATAAGAAATACCAGATTAAATAAGGAGATTTTTAATTATGAGTAGCAAGATGGAACAGATTATCGAAGAAATTGAAGAATATATTGATGGATGTAAGTTTCAGCCATTATCAAGTACAAAAATTATTGTAAACAAAGAGGAACTGGAAGAATTGATCGCGGAATTACGCGCTAAGACTCCGGAAGAAATTAAGCGTTATCAGAAAATTATCAGCAATAAAGAGGCAATTCTTGCAGATGCACAGACCAAAGCCGATCAGATTATCGCACAGGCACAGGTACAGACCACGGAGCTTGTCAGTGAGCATCAGATTATGCAACAGGCGTATGCACAGGCAAATGAAGTTGTCATGATCGCAACTAAGCAGGCACAGGAAATTCTTGACAATGCTACAAATGAAGCAAATGAAATCCGTATGGGCGCGATGGGATATGCCGATGATCAGCTGCGCAGTATCGAAGATGTATTGACCAATTCCATTGAGACTTCCAAAGCGCGCACAGAAAGTCTGGTTAACGCATTGCAGGGATTCCTTGATGTTGTGACACAGAATCGTTTACAGTTGTTCCCGGCAGACGAAGAAGAAAATGAACAGGATGCAGAAAAAACTGAGACAGAGACAGAAAGCAATCTATCAGAGTCAAAAGAGGCATTCGGAGTTGCAGAGGAACCAGAGATCACCAATATTTCTCTCTCAGACGAGGATTCTGAGGAATAGGAAAATAGTAGCAATCGCCATGATGGCGGAGACAAGTAATAGTTTCATTTTCAAATACAGCCTCATAGACAGATTACTTGTGCTAAGAAGGGATGCAGTCTGAAAAAGCCCGGATATTCCGTTCAAAGACAGAAAAAGTGTTGTCAGCAGAATTTTATGAAAATGAGTACAGGAAAACTGACTGAGTACAGAGATTCCGTTCGTCACTTCCAGACAACCGGTAAGGACGAGCTTTGGAAAGGGACTTCCGTAAGGAATGCTTTGTACAATTTCAGTAAAAATCGAGAACATCATAATATAACCACATATTTTTATTAATGTTTCGAATCCGTTTATGATACCGGCGTCAACGATTTGCATATTCAATTGAAATCTTGATGCCTTTTTTTCATGTACAAAGTGTTCTGTTTTCCAAAAGGATAACAAAACAAGGCATATGCAAAGAGGAATGCCATACAACAAAAGAAAAAACGGAACGACCGAAGAAAAGTGCAGCTGATTGACGAGGACGGAAGTGACGAACACCGGGCTGAGATTGTTGGTAAAGCAGGCAAGGACTTGCGCTCTTTTTCGGGTGATTCGATGATGTTCATACAAATCTGCGGAAAGTTTGCTTCCGATTGGAAAACCAAAGAGAAATCCACAGAAAATGACATACCATTCTTCTGGTTGAATGCGAAGAAATTTGTGATCTTTTGTACGCGCAGAATGCGAGAATAAATTGGAATGCAGAATGATATAAGAAACAACAGAAAAAGGGAGCAGGGTTGGAAGAATCTGTTCAAACCACAACGTAAGTCCCCTGCGGGATGCCATAAGTGCATTTTGAGGATAAATAAGAAAGTATAAAATCATAATAATAAGTAGAAAGATACAGCATAATTTTTTCATATTATAATTTATGACATTTAGGAGGTAACTATGATGAAATTAGAGAACTTATACCCGGAACGCGTTTTTTATTACTTTGAAAAACTTACAGAGATTCCACATGGATCCAGAAATACAAAGCAGATCAGTGATTATCTGGTTTCTTTTGCAAAGGAACATGACCTGAAATATTACCAGGATGAATTAAACAATGTGATCATTGTAAAAGAAGCTACAGAAGGATATGAAAATGCTGACGCAATTATTATTCAGGGCCATATGGATATGGTCTGTGAAAAGGAAAATGGTTGTGATATTGACTTTATGAAAGATAGTCTGGATATTTTTGTAGATGGCGATTTTGTGAAAGCAAGAGGAACTACGCTGGGTGGGGACGATGGTATTGCTGTAGCTTATGCACTTGCAATTTTGGAATCCAAAGAAATCGCGCATCCAAAACTTGAAGTGATCATTACAGTTGACGAAGAGATTGGAATGCTTGGAGCGGCAGACATTGATCTGTCTATGATTACCGGACATAAAATGCTGAACATTGACAGTGAAGAAGAAGGACATTTCCTTACTGGATGCGCAGGAGGAATGTCATTGCATTCGAACATTCCGGTACAGAGAACTACACAAAAGGGACAAAAACTCAATCTGAAAATTACAGGGTTGGAAGGTGGACATTCCGGAGCTGAGATTGATAAGGAACGCGGAAATGCAAATGTTATCATGGGCAGAGTGCTGAAAGGAATTTTTGACCGTACACCATTTGGAATCATTTCGCTTGCAGGAGGGCTTAAGGATAATGCAATTCCAAGAGAATGTGTAAGCGATATTTTAGTACCTGCTGAGAATGTTGGTGCTGTAAAAGAATATGTAAAGGAGATGGATGGTATCCTCAAAAATGAGTTTATGAGTTCGGATCCGGCAGTGACAGCTGTTTTAACCGATGAGGGAGAGGCAGAAGAACAGATTCTGGATTTTGGCTCTGTGAATCGTGTGATTTTCTATCTTCGTACCGTACCAAACGGCATTCAGAATATGAGTCAGGTTATGCATGGTCTGGTAGAAACTTCTTTGAATTTGGGAATTATGGAACTTCTTGAAGATCACCTGCATACCGTGTCATCGGTTCGAAGCAGTGTCGGAACACGCAAGACAGAACTGTGTGAACGTGTGAATTCCGTTGTTGAGATGGTTGGCGGCGAGACAGAGATAGAGGGTGCTTATCCAGCATGGGAATATCGCAAAGATTCTGACCTTCGCATGCAGATTGCAAAAGTATATGAAGAACTTTATCATACGGAGCCTGTATTTGAGACAATTCATGCAGGATTGGAATGTGGACTGTTATCACAGAAAATTAAAGATCTTGACTGTGTAGCATTTGGACCGGATATTTTTGATATTCATACACCAAAGGAACGACTGAGCATTTCATCGACTGCACGTGTCTGGGATATGCTGGTTGCATTTTTAAAAGAAGCAAAATAGAAATTATGAGGAAACTATGATTCGGTTAGATAAATTTCTTGCAGAAGCAGGTGTCGGAACAAGGACAGAAGTTAAGAAATTGATTAAGGCAAAAAAGGTTACGGTTGACGGAAAAATTGTTATCCGGCCGGAACAGAAGGTAAACACTACGGATGCCGTAAGCGTTGCCGGGAAAGCAATTGTTTACGAGAAATATTCTTATTATCTGTTTCATAAACCAGCCGGATGTGTAACGGCGCGGCAGGATTCCATGCATAAGACGGTACTGGATTATTTTCCGGAAGAACTGCAAAGAAATTTATCTCCGGTTGGACGGTTAGATAAAGATACGGAAGGATTACTTCTTCTGACAAACGATGGTGCGTTTAATCATTATCTGATGAGTCCGGCAAATCATGTGGCGAAGACCTATTATGCAGTTCTTGATTGTGAAGTCCCGGAAACGGCGGTTAACCTGTTTGCAGAAGGCGTTGACATTGGAGATGACAAGAAAACACTTCCAGCAGAACTTCATATTTTGTATACAGATTTGGATGGAGAAAAAGTAACCAAATACGCTGCGGAGTTAACAGTCTGTGAAGGGCGCTTTCATCAGGTGAAGCGTATGTTTGCGGCTGTTGGCTGTAAGGTTGTTTATCTGAAACGCATTCGAATGGGAAGTCTTACCTTAAGGGATTTGGAAAAAGGCACTTATCGGAAACTGACACAGGAAGAAATCAATCGGTTAAAAGAAAAAGAAGAGTAGAGAGGTTTTACATGTACGAAGGATATTTACCAATTTCAAAACAGGATATGATCGATCGGGGCATTGAACAGTTGGATTTTGTTTATGTATGTGGTGATGCCTATGTGGACCATCCATCCTTCGGACATGCAATCATTGCGCGTTTGCTCGAAGCACATGGTTATTCGGTCGGAATTATTTCACAGCCGGACTGGAAGGATGACAGTTCTATTTCCATTCTGGGGGTGCCAAGGCTTGGATTTCTTGTGTCAGCCGGAAATATGGATTCCATGGTAAATCATTATTCGGTTTCTAAAAAGAGAAGAAATGCAGATTCGTATACCCCGGGCGGTGTTATGGGAAAGCGTCCGGATTACGCAACGGTGGTTTATTGCAATCTGATTCGTCATACTTATAAGACAGTGCCGATTATTATTGGAGGTATTGAGGCGAGCCTTCGCAGACTTGCTCACTATGATTACTGGTCCAACAAATTAAAACGTTCGATTTTGCTGGATTCCCAGGCAGATATTATTTCCTATGGAATGGGAGAACGAAGCATTATTGAGATTGCGGATGCATTAAATGCCGGGATTGCGGTAAAAGATATCACCTTCATTGATGGAACAGTCTATAAGACAAAAAATCGTGATATTATTTATGATGCCATTGAACTTCCGGATTATGATGAAATAAAAGAAAATAAACGTTCGTTTGCACAGAGTTTTTACAAACAGTATTGCAATACCGATCCGTTTTCCGGCAAGCGTTTGTTTGAACCATATGGTGGAACGACCTATGTGGTCCAGAATCCACCGGCCAAGCCATTGAGTCAGGCTGAAATGGACGAAGTATATGCACTTCCGTATATGCGCAATTATCATCCTTCTTATGAGGCGGCAGGTGGCGTACCGGCCATCAGGGAAATTAAATTTTCCCTGATCAGCAACCGTGGCTGTTTTGGTGGATGCAGTTTTTGTGCATTGACGTTCCATCAGGGACGGATTATTCAGACGAGAAGCCACGAATCGATCATAGAGGAAGCAAAGTTAATTACACAGGAACCGGACTTCAAAGGATATATTCACGATGTCGGAGGTCCGACCGCGAATTTCCGTGCGCCTGCCTGCAAAAAGCAGATGACAAAAGGTGCATGTCCAACCAGACAGTGTCTGTTTCCAACCCCTTGTAAGAACCTTGAAGTAGACCATAAAGATTATATTGAACTGCTTCGAAAACTGCGTGAACTTCCTAAGGTAAAAAAAGTATTTATCCGTTCCGGTATTCGTTTTGATTATCTGATGTATGATAGAGATCATACATTTTTACGTGAATTGTGTGAGTATCATGTAAGCGGACAGTTAAAGGTTGCACCGGAACATATCAGCAATACCGTTTTGCAGAAACTTGGAAAGCCAAGTGTAGAAGTTTATAACAGCTTCGTAAAAGCTTACAAAGAGATGAATAAGAAGATTGGAAAGGAACAGTACCTCGTACCGTATCTGATGTCTTCTCATCCGGGATCCACTTTAAAAGAAGCAATTGAACTTGCAGAATATTTGCGGGATCTGGGTTATATGCCGGAACAGGTACAGGATTTTTATCCGACACCATCTACGATTTCTACCTGTATGTACTATACCGGGCTGGATCCAAGGACCATGGAACCGGTTTATGTCGCAACGAATCCACATGAAAAGGCAATGCAGCGTGCATTGATCCAGTATCGGAATCCAAAAAATTATGATCTGGTCTATGAGGCTCTGATGAAAGCGGGAAGACAGGATCTGATCGGATTTGATAAGAATTGTCTGATTCGTCCGCGAAAGTTTGCATCCAAAGCAGGAGGACATCCACATAAGAGTGAGTCCGCAAAAGCAGGTGCAAACAGTAATCGTACCTATAAAGGAAAATATACAGCAGATCGTCGCGGCGCAGAAGGTAAGAACAAGAAACCGGTTAAAAAGAAAACCATTCGTAATATTCATAAAAAGAAATAAAAATAAGGAAAGCATAGATTTTATGAGAGAATTTATCATTGGTTCGAACGAGGCACAGCAGCGTTTGGATAAGTATTTAAAAAAACTTTTGCCAAATGCCTCAACGGGCTTCTTATATAAGATGATGAGAAAAAAGAATATTACCTGCAACGGAAAAAAAGTTACAGGGAAAGAATCGCTGAAAAAAGGAGATACCATCCGGGTATTTTTCAGTGAAGAGACACTCACAAAATTTATGCGGGATGCAAAAGCATTACAGCAGGAATATGAAATGCTTCAGGGATTACCGATGAAAGGACTTAAAGTAATTTATGAAGATGAGGATATCCTGATTGCAGATAAACCTTATAATATGCTTTCCCAGAAAGCAAAGGAAAACGATGTGTCCGCCAATGAATACCTGCTCGGGTATCTGATCCGCACGCAAGACCTTCAACTGGAAGATTTCGAAGCATTTCGTCCTTCTGTCTGTAACCGGTTGGACCGTAATACGACAGGGTTACTTTTGATGGGCAAATCCCTTAAAGGGTTGCAGGAACTTTCTGAAGGGTTAAGGGAACGTACCATCCACAAATATTATCGCGCAATCGTTGCGGGAGAAGTCCACAAGTCCGAGCATCTGGTCGGCTATTTGTCAAAAAATGAGAACAACAATGTAGTATCGGTAACAGAAAAAGAGACCGAAGGTTCATCGAGAATTGAGACCGCATATGAACCGGTGAAGGTAAATGCGGGTAAGACGTTATTGGAAATTCACCTGATCACAGGAAAGACACATCAGATTCGTGCGCACTTGGCATCAATCGGACATCCTATTATTGGAGATATGAAGTACGGGGATGAAAAGGTAAATAAGAAAAATTATGAAGAACATAAAGTGACACATCAGCTTCTTCATGCGTATCGAATGGAATTTCCGGATGGTCGTACTTTTTGTGCACAGGTTCCGGATATATTTGCGAAACTTGGCTTTTAAAAATGTATATGCCCATTTTGCGAATGTGTGTGGTGGGGCTGAATAGTTACCAACAAAGATAGAATGAGGAAAACGATATGCCGACATGGAATTCAAGAGGGCTTCGCGGCTCGACACTTGAAGATTTACTGAATCGAACAAATGAAAAATATTTAGAACATGGTCTTGCACTCATTCAAAAGATACCGACCCCGATTACGCCGATTAACATTGATAAAGCGTCAAGGCACATCACGTTAGCTTATTTTGAACAGAAGAGTACCGTCGATTACATTGGAGCGGTACAGGGAATTCCCGTATGCTTTGATGCGAAGGAGTGCAATACTGATACGTTTCCACTCGCGAATATTCATGAACATCAGGTGGCTTTTATGGATGCTTTCGAAAAACAGGATGGCGTTGCTTTTATTCTGATTTCTTTTACGCATCGGGATGAATTTTATTATCTGCGGTTTAAGGAACTTATGAAATACTGGGAGCGGTCCCAAGAGGGCGGACGGAAAAGTTTTCGCTATGAGGAACTGGATGCAGATTATTTTCTTCCGAAAATATCGGGTATATTAGTTCCGTATTTGAATATACTGCAAAAGGATCTTGAGGCGAGGGATTGACATTTCTATGTTTTTCCCATATAATAGCAATGTTTTCATGTGGTATCGAATTATCACGTTAACACTTTAGCGAAATAAAGCATACAGTAGAGGAACAAATTATGACAGATCAAATGTTACATACACCGGATGGTGTCCGGGATATTTATAATGGAGAATGCAAACAAAAATTATTGCTGCAGGATCGCCTGCATGCAGTTTTGACAAAATACGGATATCGTGATATTCAGACGCCTACCTTTGAATTTTTCAATATTTTCAGTAAAGAAATCGGTACAACTCCTTCCAAGGATCTGTACAAGTTTTTTGACAAAGACGGAAATACGCTTGTACTGCGTCCTGATTTTACACCTTCTGTTGCCAGAAGTGCTGCAAAATATTATGCGGAAGACGATATGCCGGTAAAGCTTTGCTATATGGGCAATACATTTATCAATTCTTCTTCTTATCAAGGAAGATTAAAAGAAACAACACAATGTGGTGTCGAACTGATTGGAGATGGAAGCGTCTGTGCAGATGCAGAGATTCTTGCAATGGTAGTGGATTCCCTGCATGCAAGTGGATTAAAGGAATTTCAGATTTCCGTTGGACATGCCCGCTTTTTCCGCGGACTCATTGAGGCTGCCGGATTAGGAGAAGAGGCAGAAGAAGAGTTGCGTGAGCTTTTAAATAACAAGAATTTCTTTGGCGTTGAGGAATTTGTTGAGACATTAAATTTAGATGCAAATTTAAAGAAATTATTTACGATGCTTGGCAGTTTTGAGACACAGGTAGAAGAACTTGCAGAGGCAAAAGATCTTGCGGCAGATTATCCGGTGATTCTTTCTGCAATCACAGATCTTGAAAAATTAGGTGAGTATTTAAAACTTTATGGCATTGAGAAGTATATTTCTTTTGAACTTGGCATCATCAGCAAGTATCATTATTATACCGGTATTATTTTTGCCGGATATACATTTGGAACTGGTGAACCAATCGTAAAAGGTGGTCGTTATGATAAGCTTCTTACTTATTTTGGAAAGAAAGCACCATCCATTGGATTTGGTATCGTAGTGGATCAGCTGATGGCTGCACTTAGTCGTCAGAAAATTCAGCTTGCAGTAGAGGATCATACGACATTGCTTGTGTTTACGGAAGAAAAGATTCAGCAGGCAATCACTCGTGCACAGCAATTGCGCGGGGATGGAAAAGATGTCACGATGATTCCTTTTGCATCTGCACATACAAGAGAAGATTATGAGAACTACGCACAAATGAATCACATTTCAAACGTAGAATTTATGGATGGAGAGGCATAATGGAAGAGAAAAGATACCTGACGTTTGCTTTGGGAAAAGGACGTCTTGCAAAAAAAACATTGGAATTATTTGAAAAAATCGGAATTACATGTGAAGAGATCAAAGATCCGGATACCAGAAAGCTGATTTTTGTGAACGAAGAGTTGAAACTCCGCTTTTTCCTTGCAAAAGGACCGGATGTACCTACGTATGTGGAATACGGGGCGGCAGACATCGGAATCGTCGGCAAAGATACTATTTTAGAAGAGGCACGTAATATATACGAAGTTTTGGATCTTGGATTTGGAAAATGTAGAATGTGTATCTGTGGTCCGGAGAGTGCGAGAGATCTGTTACAGCATCATGAGCAGATCCGCGTAGCTACGAAGTATCCAAGGATCGCAAAAGATTATTTTTACAACAAAAAACATCAGACAGTGGAGATCATTAAATTAAATGGTTCCATCGAACTTGCTCCAATTGTTGGACTTTCTGAGGTGATTTGTGATATTGTAGAGACTGGAACAACATTAAAGGAAAATGGATTGACGGTTTTGGAAGAAGTATGTCCATTGTCAGCGCGTGTTGTCGTGAACCAGGTAAGTATGAAAATGGAAAATGAAAGAATCACCAAACTGATTCGTGATTTAAAGACGGTAATTTAGAAGACTACAGGGAGGCACATTATGAGAATTCTTAAACTTACACCAGAGACACAGAATGATATTCTGCAGAATTTATTAAAAAGAAGCCCGAACAATTATGGAGAATTTGAGGGCCGTGTAAATGCAATCATCGAAGAAGTTCGCAAGAACCGTGATCAGGCAATTTTTTCTTATACAAAGCAGTTTGACGGAGCAGATATCAATGCAGATAATATTCTGGTTACAGAAGAAGAAATCCAAGAGGCTTATGAGCAGGTAGATGAGACATTGCTTTCTGTTATTCGTAAATCTCTTGTCAATATTAAAAAGTATCATGAGAAACAGATGCAGAACTCATGGTTTACATCGGAAGACGGCATTATTCTGGGACAGAAAGTAACTGCACTGGCAACGGTAGGTGTATATGTACCTGGTGGAAAGGCCGTATATCCATCCTCTGTACTTATGAATGTATTGCCTGCAAAAGTTGCGGGTGTTGATCGAATTGTCATGTGTACACCTCCTGGAAAAGATGGAAAAGTATATGCATCCACGCTGGTTGCTGCAAAAGAGGCCGGTGTTGATGAAATTTATAAAGTTGGCGGTGCTCAGGCAATCGCAGCTATGGCTTTCGGAACAGAGAGTGTTCCAAAGGTAGACAAGATTGTAGGACCTGGAAATATTTATGTAGCACTTGCGAAAAAAGCAGTGTTTGGTTATGTAAGCATTGATTCCATTGCCGGTCCGAGTGAAATTCTTGTTCTTGCAGATGATACTGCAAATCCTCGTTATGTTGCAGCGGATTTATTGTCTCAGGCAGAACATGATGAGATGGCATCTGCTATTTTAATTACTACAAGTTCAAAGCTTGCAGAAGAAGTATCCAAAGAAGTAGATGGATTTGTAGAAGTTCTTTCCAGAAAAGAAATTATTCAGAAATCATTAGACAATTATGGTTATATTTTGGTCGCTGATACTATGGATGAAGCGATTACAACTGTAAACGAAATTGCTTCCGAACATATGGAGATTGTCACAGCAGATCCGTTCCATGTTATGACAAAGATTCGTAATGCAGGAGCAATCTTTATCGGAGAGTATTCTTCTGAACCACTTGGAGATTATTTTGCTGGTCCGAACCATGTCCTTCCGACAAATGGTACTGCAAAATTCTTCTCGGCATTATCTGTTGATGATTTTATTAAGAAATCCAGCATTATCTCATATTCAAGAGAAGCATTAGAGAAAGTTCATACCGACATCGAGCAGTTTGCTGAGTGCGAAAAACTTACCGCACATGCGAATTCAATTCGTGTTCGTTTTGAATAGGAGCAAAAAAAGATTCAATACATATCATAAAGAGGGCATCAGATTATGGCAGATAGAATTGCAAAATTACAGCGAAAGACAAAAGAGACGGATATTGCAGTGACATTAAATATTGATGGAGGCGGTAAATCGCAGATTCAAACAGGCATAGGATTTTTTGATCATATGCTGGAAGGATTTTCCAAACACGGATTTTTTGATTTGGATTTATCCTGTGACGGCGATTTGGTGGTAGACAGTCATCATACGATTGAAGACTGTGGTATCGTACTTGGAAATGCAATCCGCGAAGCAATTGGTGACAAAAGCGGTATTCGCCGTTTCGGAAGCTGCATTTTACCAATGGATGAATCACTGGTGCTGTGTGCCGTTGATTTGTCTGGCCGCCCATATCTGGTTTTTGATGGTGAATTTACAACAGAACGTATCGGACAGATGGATACTGAGATGGTAAAAGAGTTTTTCTATGCAGTATCCTATTCTGCAGGTATGAATCTGCACATTAAAGTATTAAGCCCTGGAAACAACCACCATATGGCAGAAGCGATGTTCAAATCGTTTGCCCGCGCCCTGGATGAAGCAACCACCATGGACCCACGCATTCAGGGAATTTTGTCCACGAAAGGAAGTTTATAATAAATGGAACAAAAAAACATTGTCGCAACGCTCTATTTAAAAGAGGGAAAAGCGGTACGCTCTATGACCGATTTTACACCGGTAGATGATGTGTATCAGCTTTGCCAGCTATACAACGACAGTGGAATTGACAAGATTATTATCTTTGATTTGTCCACCAGTGATGATGAGCATGAAAAGAATATTAATACGATAAAGAATATCAATCGCAATATTGAGATCAAGGTTTGTGCAGGCGGAAACATCAACCGTCTCGAAGATGTAAAAAAACTTCTTTATGCAGGATGCCTGCAGGTCATCTTCAATGCGAGCAAACCATCAAGTGTCGGACTTGCGAAAGAAGCGAGCGAACGTTTTGGTAAAGACCGCATTTTGGTATCCGTCAACAATGTTGATTTTATTTTTAAAAACCAGCAGAGTATTGAAGATACATTCCATGAGGTTCTTGTGCTCAATGCAGATATTCTGGATGCTTTGGAAAATCTGACAAATGTTCCTTATGTCGTTAATTTATCCGAGTATAATTATGAGGAAATTGTTCAGTTATTGAAGCGTGAAAAGATTCGTGGAATTGCCGGAACTTTTATCAATAATTCCACTACGGATATCATGAAACTGAAATCTTCACTGTCGGGCGAAGGCATCAAGATGGATAATTTTGCACCGGATCTGCACTGGTCGGATCTGAAACTGAATTCCGATGGAATGGTTCCGGTCATTGTTCAGGATTATCGCACGGACGAAGTGCTTATGCTTGCATATATGAATGAGGAAGCCTTTAATACGACGATTCATATTGGAAAGATGACATATTACAGCCGCAGCCGGCAGGAACTTTGGACGAAAGGACTTACTTCCGGCCATATCCAATATGTAAAATCCTTGACGGCAGACTGTGATTTTGATACCATTCTTGCGAAAGTGTCGCAGGTAGGTGCTGCATGTCATACGGGAAACCGTTCCTGCTTTTTCAATAATATTGTACGCAAAGAATACGTGGAAAAGAACCCTTTGAAAGTATTGGAAAGTGTTTACGATGTTATCAAAGAACGCCGCGAGAATCCAAAAGAAGGTTCTTATACAAATGAGCTTTTTGATAAAGGCATCGACAGTATTTTGAAAAAAGTAGGGGAAGAGGCAACAGAAATTATTATTGCAGCTAAGAATCCGGTTTCGGAAGAAATCAAATATGAAATTTCGGATTTCTTATATCATTGCATGATTCTTATGGTAGAAAAAGGTGTTACCTGGGAAGAGATTGCAAATGAGCTTGCACAGCGTTAACACGATACAAAATTATAAATTTAGATTTGAGGTATATCATGAGAAAACTAGCTTTGAGTGATGAGATTCTGATGCAGATCGAAAAGCCGGCGAGATATATTGGGAATGAGTTAAACTCTGTAATTAAAGACACATCGCAGATTCGTTTTGCGATGTGTTTTCCTGATGTATACGAGATCGGTATGTCACATCTGGGAATCCAGATTTTGTACGATATGTTCAACCGCAGAGAGGACACATGGTGTGCGCGTGTGTATTCTCCATGGCCGGATCTGCACAAGATTATGAAAGAACAGAATATTCCGTTGTTTGGTTTGGAGTCCCAGGAGCCGATTAAAGATTTTGATTTTGTCGCAATGACACTTCAGTATGAAATGTGTTATACGAACATTTTACAGATTCTTGATCTGGCGCAGATTCCGTTGTATGCCAAAGACAGGAAAAATGATGATCCGATTATAATAGCGGGCGGACCATGCACTTATAATCCAGAGCCGATTGCAGACTTTTTTGATTGTTTTTATATCGGAGAGGGCGAAACACAGTATGATGCTTTTCTTGATCTGTATAAGCAGATGAAGGAAGGCAACTATTCCCGTCAGGAATTTTTGCATGAAGCAGCTAAAATCGAAGGGATTTATGTTCCATCACTGTACGAGGTGTCTTATAAGGAAGATGGCACGATTGCTGCATTTACTCCAAAATACAATGACATTCCAACAACGATAAAGAAACAGGTGGATATGGATCTTACCGGATCTGTTTATCCGGAAAAGCCGATTGTTCCATTTATTAAAGCAACACAGGATCGTGTCGTCCTGGAAATACAAAGAGGCTGTATTCGTGGATGCCGTTTCTGTCAGGCTGGTATGATCTATCGCCCGAACCGTGAGAAGGATGTGGAACGACTAAAAGACCTGGCACAGAAAATGATCGCATCGACAGGACATGAGGAGATCTCCTTAAGTTCTTTGAGTTCTTCGGACTACTCGCAGTTAGAGGAACTGATCAATTTTCTGATTGATGAATGTGATAAAAAGAATATCAATATTTCACTTCCGTCACTCAGAATTGACGCTTTTTCTCTTGATATCATGCAGAAGGTACAGGACATTAAAAAAAGCAGTCTGACGTTTGCGCCGGAGGCAGGTTCGCAACGTCTGCGCAATGTCATTAATAAAGGTCTGACGGTGGAAGATATCTTAGGCGGTGCAGGACAGGCTTTTGAAGGCGGATGGAATAAAGTAAAGTTATATTTTATGCTTGGACTTCCGACAGAGACAGAAGAGGATATGCGTGCGATACCAGAGCTCGCCAATCAGATTGCGGCATTATATTATGATATTGTTCCAAAGGAAAAACGAAATGGTAAATGCCAGATTACGATCAGTACATCCTTTTTTGTTCCGAAACCATTTACCCCATTCCAGTGGGCATCTATGCTCGATCCGGGAGATTATCTTGGACGTGCGAAGATTGTCAATGACCATGTAAAGGAACAGCTCAATCATAAGAGTATCCGGTACAACTGGCATGAAGCGGATGTTACCGTTTTAGAAGGCGTTCTTGCGCGCGGAGACCGTCGCTTGTCATCTGCAATTCATTACGTTTATAAGCATGGTGGAATTTTCGATGCATGGTCTGATTTTTTTAATTATGATTTATGGCTTGAGGCATTCCGTGAATGTGATATTGATATTGATTTTTACACCAAACGTGTACGCGGTGAAGATGAAATTTTCCCATGGGATTTTATTGATGTAGGTGTCACAAAAGCATTCATGCTTCGGGAATGGAAGACGGCACTCAGCGAAACGGTTACGCCAAACTGTCGTATGCGTTGTTCTGGATGTGGAGCAAAACAATTTGGAGGAGGTGTCTGCTTTGAAGATAAGAATTAAATTCCGTAAATGGGGTGCCATGAAATTTATCGGACATCTGGATATGATGCGCTATTTTCAGAAAGCTGTACGCCGTGCAAACATTGATATCTGCTATTCCGAAGGATATTCTCCGCATCAGATCATGTCTTTTGCGGCTCCGCTTGGTGTTGGGATTACAAGCGATGGTGAATATTTTGATATAGAGGTAAACAGTTCACTTTCTTCCAAAGAAAGCATCGAAGCGTTCAATCAGACGATGGTTGATGGTGTGGAAGTGACCTCTTATGTCAAATTGCCGGACAAGGCAAAGACCGCCATGTCGATTGTAGCGGCTGCTGATTACCGTCTCTCATTCAAAGATGGATATGAGAGCCCATACAGTGTACAGGAATGGAAAGACATTGTAGATCGTGAATTTACGTCGAAAGACTGCTTTACAATTATAAAAAAGACAAAGAAAAGTGAGCGTGAAGTGGATTTAAAACCGTTGGTATATCAGTTATCCGTAGAAGAAGTCGACACAAAACCGGCCTTTTTCATTCAGGTATCGACTGGAAGTGTTGATAATATCAAACCGGAACTTGTGCTTGCTTCTATCTATGAGCGCTGCGGACTTACTTATGATGCCAATGCAATTCAGATTCACCGCATCGAAGTATATGCAAAAGATGAACAGGAACAATTCATTCCACTGTGTGAAATGGGAGAGGAAATTTTATAGAGAATGCATCGTCTGGCAATTACACGCATTGAAAAAAATCATAAGAATTATATCGCATATATTTTACTCGATGAGAACCGCAAAATTTGTGATCTGCAGGTTTTTGAACCGGAGGAAGAGACTCTGCTGAATAATATCTACGTTGGTTATGTGGAAAAAGTAGTTCCGAATATTCAGGCTGCTTTTATTGAAATCAAGCCTGGGCTTTCCTGCTACTATTCCATGGAAGAAAAGGCTGCACCTGTGTTTGCAAAAAAAATCCCATCTTCCAGACTGGTACAGGGAGATGAACTTCTGGTGCAGGTAACACGGGAGAGTGT
>OLSQ01001742.1_pt1 | contig 17105 bp, 11 predicted proteins | sample 1672561 | NCBI WGS metagenome assembly OLSQ01 (sample SAMEA3136699, study PRJEB25190) | human gut metagenome | biome: human gut; feature: human-associated habitat; material: faeces | place: Austria | collected 2013 | reverse complement strand
CTTACGGTACTTAGTTTTGGTATCTTGAACGATTTGAACTTGGCCAGGCGAAACAACCTCAAGCTCGTACTCTTTAACTTCACTCGCAACGTCTTTGACCATCTGCAAGAGTTTATCTCGCTTAACATCAACGACGTTGTTTTCCAAGGTGAACAACTCCGAGAAGTCATTGCTTGTAACCAGTTTTACTGTTTTGGCCATTTCTGCTCCTCATTATAAAAGAAGCGCCACCTAAATGGCGCTATAAGTTAATTAAAGTGCACGTTGTCCGTTAGATTCAAACGCGTAACCTAAAGTGTCGCCACCTAAAGATTGGAACGTTACATCGGCTGCGGATTTAACTGATTGTTGTACACTTGTAGGTGACACATAGATACCACCGTTGTCAATAGTCGCTAAGTTGTCTAAGTTTTTAGACATCGCGATTAAGTCAGAAAGGGTAGTTTCAACAACAGTTTGATTACCACCTTCCGCATCAGCTACGGTGATTTTTAACTTACCAGTTTGTTGGTCAGCAGCGATTGCTGTAACACGTAAGTCTACGTTGTTTGTAGGGATTTTAGCTGCGAGTTGGTTACCCTTGAACTCAAGAGTACCTTCGTCGATCTCAACAAGTAATTTACCTGCTTCAACTTTCAGACCTTTACCAATGTCACTTTCTGTTACAACTTTAATTGTTTTAGTCATGTTATTTCTCCTATAGATATAGCTAAGTTTAGAAACAGCCCACTTTCGCAGGCCATGATTATTCACCTAATTTGGCGACTGAATATTACCCAAAGAACCCGACGAGATCAACAATATATCGTGTATTTGCTTTAAGTCCGTTTGCTACAATGTTTCTTGTATTCGCAGCTATCCAGATAGTACCCCCGTCTGCGAAGGCAAACTCGATAAGCTCAAGTGGAGTCAATACATTTGTAGGCAACTGAAATATCGTACGACTAGGGCCAGAATCAACTATCATTTTAAAATCAAGGTGAATCTTACCGACACCACTGCTATGCAGTGTAAGTTGTCTACGTTCTTGTCGTTCGTAGTCAACAGGGTTATTAGTCGTTGCGATATTCTTTGCTACAGCGAAATCAACTTTATATTGTTTAATCGCAGTAGACAGGTGGACTTTGCCACCTGCTACTTTGAAGTCGTCGCTTAGGTCAGATGGGGTAATTAATTTTACCGTCTTCATAAAGCACCTATTATTGAGTTAGGGCTATACACCGCTACTACGTCGTGGATTACCCAAAGCAAACGGACCATTGTACCCAGACACATACGCATTATGTTCAGCGGAGTACCACGTACCGTATCCGACGTATTTGTTTTTATCGCGATCATTATATTGTGAGTACTTCACAGAAGGGATTTTAACAACACCACTTTCTGGGATTTCAACCTCATCAACGATCTTACCGTAGACATTTTGCGCTAAGCGAGTAAACCCGTCAGATTCATACTCGTTTGTGTCATCGCGGTTCCACGCTGTAGCATAGATATAGATCTTAGTACCAGGTGCACCATGATACTCTGTGTCATCTAGGCCGTTGCGTTCCGGTGTAGTAACAAGCTCCTGCATTGGGCGAATACCATGACGTACAGCATTAAATGTAATACTTGTACCTTTTAATAAGAACGGGGTTTGTTCTTGGAAACGTTCATACCCAACTGGAACTTGCGACATAAAAGGAGCTGTACCATCAGTGATAGTTTTATGATCTACCGCTTCGAACGCTTCGGTGAACGCGCGATTACTCGCGTCACCATTTAATAATGCCACGACTGCATTCGCGAGGTCTGCTGCGTTTACCTCTGCGTCAACTATGTGACCGTTTAATACTAATTGAATCTGCATAGATTACTCCACGATTACTTGAATATATTTAGTATTCACTGAATCAGTCGGTTTAGCATCTGCTGCGACTGTGATTCTGTTTTCAGTGATTGTTGTTTTACCAGACGAGTACGTAATAGCATAATTGTTCGTACTGGTGTAGTTTAACGATGCTGCTGTACCAGCACGTACACGGAACACAAGTTTTTGTACACGAGTAGCGCGCTCACTTCTAGATACTGAGGTATTTATTTTTTTGTTCTTAGTCACTGTGACGCTACTTGGTATAACGTTTATATGCGACGCGTAGTCATCTGAAGTAACCTTCTCATCTACGTAGGTATCTACTGTGGATACACTCCCGCCAGTAACATTGGAAGTTGTGATCACCTTTGAAATTGGGGTTGTCGCAGTTGATAACATATAATGTTGCCATTTACAGTTGCTACCCTGCGGGCGACAACTAATCGCGAAAACCTCTACATCTGCAGTAATCGTAACCACTCCGTTTTCGAAGGTAAAACCGTCTGTACCAGATTTTATTCCGTCTGCACTCGAGTTTAAATAGTTGCCGTAGGCTAAACCATCATCACCGGTTACTGAATTACCTGATGTTGCGCGACCATTACTTAGGATAAAGCTATCGTACGAACGGTAATTACGATTGTACCCTACTACCGTAGAAGCGTTTTGTAGTCTGATTTGTAGTCCTTTTAGTGTCTCACGATTCGCGAATAAGTTACCGTAGTTATCGAGACCAGTACGGGCGAGTGTGTTGTTACCTACATTCTCCGTACGCAACTGAACCAACTGTGTATTACTATCCAACTCTGTCGCAATAATCAACGGACAGTCTACGCTCGGTACATATTTAGGGTCAGCCTTGGTAGTTGCAGACAATGTGAGTGACGCGGTGTTGTTCTTAACATCTTGGTCTAATGCGCTGTTAGGTGTAACAGTTGAGCTAAACTGGAACGTACCAGTAGACTTAGGAACAACTTTAAAGCGAGCAATCGCAGTACCACCGCTAGATAAACCATGAAGTTTATAGTTAAACTCGGATACAGTCTCTACACGATCTACACCATTTGATGTTACGCTAACATCTTTAACGTCATACACACCAGCTACTGGTTTGGTAATTACCCAGTCAGTTAATGTGTTTTTACCTACACCTGTGTTAGACACAGTTACAACAACTTCGAACTCTTCGTTTGTGTATGCGGATACTTTGTTCGCTGCGATACCAACACCAATTTCTTGGAAGAAGTTTTCGTTAGGAACTAAGCGAACGCACTTACCGTTTTTGTTTGCGAGAATAGATGTACCTTTCTCCCATTGTTCTTGTGGAAGTTGAGCAATCGCTTCGCAGTCTAAGCCAGCTTTTTGTGCTGGTTGAGCAGGAAGGTTAAGTTCGAAGATCCAATCACTCCAGTCTGCTGGGTTACGCAATGAACCGTCAGCGTTCATACCAGAATCATTTGAACGTACCCAACCAGATTGTTTAACTTCTGCGCCAGCGCTGGAGTAGATGTATTGGTGAACTTCACGATCTGTTGCGACCTGCCAACCATTAAAGTCTAGTTGTTGCCCGGAAGTAATGTCTTCTTTAGCGGTAATTGCACGTGATTTCTCTACGTCAATTTTACCTAAATCAACCGGTGCGCCAATCGCAGTGCGTGCATCAGCAGCGTTGAAGTCACCATAGAAACAAGTACTACCTAAACGTTTAAGTGCACCTGTGTTTTCTGCGTCTACAAGGTTATTTAAGTCTAACACTTGTACACACTTCTCTTTGATAACTTCTAGATTACCCTGCTCGTTCACGCGAACAGTTTTGTTGTCAACCATTTGAGTAAGGTCAACTTCGTATTTTTTCTTAGCACCATTCGCCTTGATACCACGACCAAGATCTTTAGGTGTAACTACACGGATTTGTTTCATTCGTTACCTCTATTATTGTGGAGCATTACCAACTGGGGCTGGAGTAGCAACAGGTGCTTCTGTTACTGCAGGTAATAAGGCATCTACGTCTTCATACGCACCACTTGCATTTTCGCAACCTTGTGAGTGGATAAAGCCTAATTCTAAATCGCCAAAGGCATTAACAACGCGAATGTCTGCACATTCACCTTTCTTGAAAGTCACGGTTGAGTTATCGCTGTTAGTTACAGTGATAGTACCGTCGTTGTTGTCTTTAGCAACTGTCGGTTTGGTTACTACATTGATTGTAGTGTCGCCATAGGCGATAGAGCCTGTACCGTTATTGTTGTTGGTAATTGTCGTAGCAACTGGTTTAGGTAAGTCAAACTCTGCTGATTTACCGCCAGACTTAGCGACTTTTAATTTACCGTCTTCGATTTTAACGTCTTGAACACCGGTGTCGATAGTAACGACTTCTTTCCCATCTTGAGAGATAGTATACACACCTTGGTTACCAGACCCAGTAATTGCTGAGCCTTGTACACGAATGTGTGTAGTATAGTCTTTACCACCAAAGGTAAGCGTTAATGTTTCGGTGTCCGCGTCGTATGCGAGACTTTCAACCGTAGGGAAACAAACTTTCTCGGTTTTGATTAAGTCACAGATTAAGTCTGCTAACTTGTCGCATAATACAACTTTCGCACCTTGTGGAAGAAAATTGCCTTCGCAGTCATTAAGACCGCCTTGCAATTTATGCTTGTCGATCAGTTCTTGGATATAATTGGCAACTTCGGGTTTAGTCATACCGCGAATGCTGCCGCAACCGCCACACGCCATATATTACCCCTTTTGTTTGATTGCACGAACGATTAAACCTACCACGCCTAACGCTGTAACAAAGTAAGGTTTCCAGCTAGCAGGTAAGAAGTCTGCGATTGCTTGCACGTTAGCGTCTAAGATTGGGGTCACAGTTACACCGGCTAACACCCAAGTAGACCAAGATTTCGCATAATCTTTGAAATTAAAAAATTGCATACACAACTCCTATTCATAGTACGGCACTTTCTTGCCGTTCACTTTCATAAAGCCAGCAGGTTCACCTAACAACGCGTTAAGCCCACCGACCACGTGCGTAGGTAATGTCTCTAGCTCGAAGTTACTCGGAGCATCAGCGACAGCACCATACGATTTGTCCACCCCAGTCTCGCAGCAATCTGTCTCGCAGATCATCGCTTTAATTAGCTCGTCACTAGGGACGAAAGATACACACGCACCTACTGGGAAGCGTCTAGCCGGCGTACCACTTAGACCACGTTCCACTGCGATAGTACCTTGGTGGTTAATTACTTTTACTACCTCGAAACCTATGGTGTCTTGTACCAGCACCGTAGTCCATTCGCCAACACTTAGGCGAGAGAGTAGTACATGAATTTCTTTGAGTGGGATAGACGTATCGTCTGATTCCCACACAGCCGTTAGGCTTGAAAAATAACCTGGTAGCAACTTAGCAGCCATATTTACCCTCACAGCAACTGTTTCGATTATCCGCTACAATGCCGGAGACTTTGATACTTTCGCGTTTATCAATCTGGAACTCATATACTTCACAGCCACAGGCGATAACTTTCGCGACGTAACGACCGCAGTCTAATTTAGCGAACTCTCCATCGAGTAAGAAGCAGAGTTTACCCTCGTCATCATAGTTGAACATATCATACACTAAAGTTAGTGGTTGTTCACGTTTTATTTCAATAGTTTCTAGCCCACCGCAAGGGGTGTAGCAATACACCCGTTTAGGCGGTTCTTCACAAAGAAGCGGAAGGATATGCAACTCCACTTCTTTACAACAATCTGCGAACTCATTTCGTCTAATTCGCAAGCAGATCTGTTTAGTAAAATTATTCGCTTTTAGAATCATTATTTATCCTCTAGTGCGTGCATCTCTTCGAGATAGCGTCGGTTACTTTGGTAGTATTTCTCGTTCTTCTTATCCGCGGATAATTTAGAACTTGAAATCTGTTTCTGACGTTTTTGGTAATCAAGGATTACTCTCACTTTCGCTTCGTCTTCTTTCTTGAACGTACCGTCTGCGATTTTGCGTTTTAACCAAGACTGGGTGTTTGCACTCGCACTGCCAAACTTAAGTTCTTTTTGCTCTGAAGCTACATTGATTTCATCTACAATATCTTTGTATTGCGACAAGTTGTTGTTCACTTGAGCGAACGTACGTTGGCTTGGCGATTGCTGTGCTTTAATAATAGTCTTGCTACCGGTAACAACTCCCACAGTTTTTAGCATACGCGTTACTGCTGGGCTTTCACGTTCAGCTTTGGTTTGTAATGGCTTGTCTAGTGCATCTACTAAACCAGCTAAAGGCGGAGCGAAGCTTGACACCACGTATCTAGCTTGTTCTGGTGTCATATTAACGCCTGCCAAATCAAAGCTTTTCGCGAGCATAGTCCACGCATCAGCGGTGGTGTTCTTACCTGCAGCCCATTTCTCTTTAAGATTGTCAGACCCTTGGCGGGAGATTTTATTGCCAAAGTCATCTTTATCGCGTAGCACGTTGTACATTACCTGTACCATGCGAGGTGTGATAGGTGCTGCCGCAGTTTCAAAGATATTAGAATCACCCGGTGGTGTTGGTGCTACGTTCATGTTCTCTGCTGTCGCATGCCACACGTGCTTAACCGCTGTTGGTAAGTCCCAGTTTCCTGCGACTGTTTGATATACAGACGTACCCACCGCAGCAGAAATCATATCCGCACCATAGGCGATTGGTAAGCGTAGCGTACCAAGGCAACCTATTTTGAACGGAGTAGAACGCATCAACTCACCGGAGTTATAGTCACGGAGCGTTTCTTTGTCGCCACCGTCTTCGCATGGGAACATCTCCATAGCCATCGCAGCTACGCCTAACCACGCTGCACGGAAGATTGCTTGGTGAGCGAAATTAACCCAACCGTTTTTAGTCTCTAAGCTACGTGTAGTAGATCGAGCACCTTGTGCTGTTGCGTTGGCGAAAGGAACTACGCTACGCATAATACCGGATAAAGCAGACGCACCTTTGTCGTTGAAGTTCATAAACCACAAGTTAGCTTCGATTGCTTTCTTCTCGCTTAACCCCATTTCTTGTAACGTGTCTACAGTCGCAAGGGTTGACACCATTTCCATCGCAGTTGTGAAGGTCAACGCTCTAGTTTGTGCTTGTGCGATATTGCGAGATACAGCACCAATGATACCGTCTTTCTCATAGGCGCGTTGTAGTTCTTCTTGGCTGAACTTAAACGCATCAGCGCGTGTTGAGATACCACCGCTATTGGCGATACTTTGTAGGCGAGCGTACGCTGTTTTAGCTTCAGGAGATTTCAGTAAGAACTCACGGAACTTAGAATCTTTAGATGATCTATCACCTTCTGCTAAAGCCATTGCGAGTGATGCACGTAAGTAACCACGGCTGAACATGCCACCAATCGCATTCGCATAACTACGTTTAAATAGCTCTGCAGCAAACTTAGCACGGTAACCTTCACTTTGGTCTTTTAAGTCTCCGAAGAAATAGCCCACTTTGTTGTTCATGGCGAACGCTTTGATTTGTGAACGTTTTTCGCCGAAACCTTTCCATGCGTTGTACACAGAGAACGCCGGCATCATTGTGATCATAACAGAGAATACACTACGTACTGTACGTGCTACATCAAGTAAGGCATTATTAGGTGTGATGACGTTATCCATAAACAAGGCGTTGTTAGCACGATCATTATCTAGCGATACTTTTAAGTACTGCTTGTTGCCACCCTTAGTTGAAGTTGTGATCAAGTAACCTTTCGCTTCACCGAAGTTAGGGTCGGTAGTTGTTACTACGCGAATTTTGAAATCGCCTTTCATGCCGAGTTTGTAGATTTCTTTTCCGACTTCAGTTTGTCCTACACGTTTCGCAGAAAGTGCGGCTAAAGTATTAAGGTTATTTAGTGTGCCCGACCCAGTCCACGCACGACCCATATGTTGACCTTGCCATTCTGCCGCCATGGCGTCATTGATACGGTCTTCGATTTGGCGATTCTCGTCAATATAGAAAGTGTCACCTACCATGTTAGACTTGGTTTTAATCTCCGATGCTTTACCCATAGTAGGAGTAAAGAATGGGTTTTCATTAACCTGACCAGTTAGGTCAGAACCTAAATTGTCGTATTGGTACTGATAGAACTCTTTCGCAGTTTTTACGTAAGTGTCTACCAACGGAGATAAGAACCCGTCTACTTTTAGTTTGTCGTAGCTAAGTTCGTAGTTCTTGTTAGTGTCTGCGAAGCCTTTATCCTTAGTAAAACCAACGTCTTTAATGTAATCCAACCATGGTTTACCGTCGTAAGTTACGTCAATCTTACCTTGTTCAACCGCTTTTGTTATTGCGTTGTATGCATCAGCGTTAGTCATACCGTTGTGGCCACGCCAGTTTTTACGTTGTTTTAACGCTTCTTCGCGAGTTAAACCTGCTTCATTCAACAGAATGTTTTTGTTCTTATCAAAAGTCGCTAAGATTTCTTCATACTCTTTAACTTTAGCGTACATTTGGTTGAGCTTTTTAAGCTGATATGGTGTGTACACAATCGCTGACTGGTTGTCAGGATCGTAACCGTACGCAGCTAATTCTTCACGAAGGCCGTTTTTATGTTGGACGTTACCTTTAGCGTCAGTATAGTCAAAGCCGTCTAACAGACGAGTATACTTCTCACGGATCGCTTCGTTTGAAGATAGTGCGCTAGTTGACTTAGTCACCGCAGAAAGTGCGGTAGTTACTACCATAACGTCGGTATCAATCGCTTGACGATTCTTGCGAGTGTATAAGTCAGGACGGCTTTTCGCTGCTTCACGCATCGCATCACTAAATGCAAATACTTTCTTCTGGAATTGCTTTTGCTTATGCGCCACCGCGTTCACGGTGGTTTTGATTTTGTGCGCAAGTGCGGTGCTGTAGCCACCGATATATTTAATTGCAGAGAATTGCGAATCAGCGAATGCTTCAAATAAACGTTCGCGTGTAGTCAAGCCACCTTTGATACGTTGTTTTTGTACGCGTGTGGTATCAATGGAGTTAGGGTTGAAACCTGCTGGATCTGCAATCGAACTTGAATGTTTCTCACTAGTTAATTTGTCAGTTACGCTTTCTGCGAAGTTAGACATAAAGTCTTGTACGGCTTGTACTGCTGATTTCACAGAGTAGTCAACGTCTAAGTTTACACCTTGCTCTACGTCGTGTGCGATTTCGTTCAGTCTCGCAGTAATTGCCGCAGCTTCAGGTGCAGAGTGTTTAGCGATAGATTCATCAAGCCCTGCGAACAAGTCTTTCACTTGTTGGTTAGTCATCACAGGTTTACCGAGTAACTTACGTACCACGTTGCGAATACGAGTGAACAAGTTATCTGTGGCTTTCTCGGTTTGACTGCGCAGGCCTTCTGGGATAGTGACACCGTAACGGTCTTCCAACGCCTTCACGTTGTCAGTTTTTAACGCTGCATTAAGCTCGGCTAACGCTTCTTCTACCGCCATATCGTCATTGACTGCTACCGCTTCGCCACGGTTTACACGTTCCTGTTGGATTTCCTCCGCAAGATTTGCGATAGTCTCGTTCGATGCAGCAGACTGTAAAATAGCACGTAGGTCGTTACCGTATTTAGTATCTAACCCTAAGTGTGTCATTTCATGCCACGCCACAAAACCTACACGATCTTCCGCACTTAGTCCGTTCTGTGCGTGAATTCCGTCAGCTACGATATACACGTGACCTGTAGAATCGTCGTAGAAACCTTCTATTCCGTTCTTATTGATATAATGCGAAGCTTGAGTTGAGTTAAAGTCAGCACGTGAGATAACTGTTACATTCTTCGCATGGTCGCCAAGTACACGTTTCAAGGTTGACTGCACTTTCTCTTTGGTCAAGCTAGTATCAAGTGCTTTCAGATCTGCTGTACTAAACTTAACTTTAGATACACCGAACTTACCTTGTTTAACAGGCGTAGTTTTGGTGAATTCTGTCTTAGTTGTAGTACTAGACTTCGCTACTTTTTGCGTAGCGTTACCGGCTTTTGGCGCGTCTTTGTTATCTAAGATATATACCATCGCTCCGTCTAGGCTATCCACTGCGGAGTTGTAGAATGCCGTAGGTACGTTAATACAGCCGGCAGACATATAGTTGTCGCTAGCAGTCGCAGAGTTGATTGCTTTGACACGTTCAGGTTTGTTCCACAAGCGGTGCATTGCGATAACACCACCATCGGACTTAGTGATATTGTTACCAGTCACAGTGTCAGTTAGAGTTAGCACGTCGTCACCAAATACGCGTTTATCTGCAGCCTTAGTAGTGAGTGCTTTCTGTAGCTTGAATCTACCACTAGGCGTAGAGTTCGCTACGTTGTCATTAGACTTGTTACGACCAAAGATTGCGTTTTGTGTGTCTAAGACTTTACCGTTGTTATCTACGATATGGATCTTACCTTCGTTCTTGTCTGCGACTACGAAGACTTTACCATTATTGTCGTGTGACGCTTTTACCCAGTTGATTGTATTGCTGGCTTCTTGAGAAACACCTGCAATTTGTGGGCCACTTTCGTAAGTTGCAAATCCTGCTTGTGCGTGAGCATCTTGAGGGATAGTCATCGCACCTACACCAACTACGGCTACCACCGCAGAAAGAAGGGCGTTAAGACGTTTTAAGAAACGGCCTAGTAAGGACTTGAGGTCAATTACTTTATGTTCTGCGTTGTCAATGGCGAGAGAAACTAAATCACTGTCCGTTACTTTCGCTGTGTCTGTAATTGGTTTACCTTCAACATCGCGTAAATATGGTAATGCTTCTGTTAGTACTTGCTCACGTTTACCTTCAAGATATTTAACGTTGAACGCGTCGTCCACGGCTTTCTTGTGGAACTCAGCGATGTTCTCGATCAAGTCAGGGTTAGCGAGCAACTCTGTAACTTTATCTTCAACCGCAGTTGATTTCTTAATGTCTTCGTATGCGACTTCTTGGTCTTTATAGACTGGGTTGTCGTTGAAGTCAAAACCAACTAGGTCTACGCGACTACCTTTAAACGCGGCGTGTTTAGGGTTACGTGAGTTAGCACGCAAGTACCCACGTTTCGCAGCTTCGAACGATGCAGAAGAAGCGTTCACTGTGTTCTCGAAGAAAGCCTTGCGAATTTCTTCTGTCGTTTTTTCGTCAGCACCTTTTAGTAATTCGTGAGCTTTACGTTGGTTAGTACGTAGGTCATTACCTTTAAACTCTTTCGCATAAGGCGAAGCTAGACGTTCTTTCTCTGACGCCACTGCGGCTTCAATCGCACGACGTTTAGCGTTTTCTTTCTCTACCTTACTATCTGAGGCTGAAGGTTTTTGCTCAACATTACCGGTCTTAGTAGCATCTGTTTTGCGTGAAGAATTAAGATCAGACGCGCTAACCTTTGTTGTTTTGTTAGGTACAGAAGGTTGTTCTGTGGATTGTTCAGTAGCCACAGTATTTCGTTCACTTTCTTGTTTTGTTCCACTTTTACTTTGTTCCTCGGACTCTACGTGTAGTTTGTCTGATAACGTTTTTACATCATTACCTGTAAATACTTTCGCACCGTCGGTGTTATAACGATAGTTCTGGAACGAGCTTACCTCTTCCTCTGTCGCAGGACGAATGTTGAACTTATCTCTGTTTAAGATCACTTCTGTATCAGCGAAAGTATTTTGTGGAGTAGTTTTTTTACCACCTTTTCTCGTACCACCTACATCGCTATAGCGACGGATAATTACATTGTCGTAATCGCCTGACGCTTTGGCTACAGCCACAATCGCATCTGATTGTTTAGTTTGGTTAAGCCCTTCTACGTTATGCGGTAGCATTTCGGCTAACTCAGGTGCAAGTGCTCTAAAGGTGTGGAAGTTACCGTCAAACACTAATGTATTTAACTTAGCCCCTTCTTTAGGGGTAATGTGTGCGATAGAATCCTCATTATATGCTTTCGCACGTGTTACGTCAGTTGTACCCCATAGTGGCGATGTACTTTCAGGGTTGTAACCGCCAGACAGAATAACGCGACTGCTGTCGTCATAACGTTTTTCAGGTAAAGCATCGTATTTAGTTTTACCTTCTTCCAAGCTGTTTTTGAGGAAGTTTTCCTCTGCAGTTACGGCCTTCTTGTAGTTCGCTTGACGATTATTAATAACAGACTTAGCTTGCGGTGTACTCTTAAGCTCATTAACTTTAGTTTGTTGATCTGAAGTTAGTGTTTCTCCCACGCTATCGCTTTGCGCGCGTTCGCGTACTCCGCTGTCTGCGCTTCCAACGCTTGGCGTTTGCGAAGGTTCACTACTTTGTTCGCTTCCTTCTTGCCCCAATTCTCCCGATTCTCGTCGTCCACCGACTGTTTCTCCGGTGCGTCCGTCAGTCCCAGTTGAATCGCTCGCTGTCTCGTTATTGTTCGGTTGTTCAATAGGATTCTCAACAGCCCCCTCGTTGGACTCGCTATGTCCTGTGGTAGTGGTTTCGGTTTCAACTGACGAAACTGGTTCGCTAGTTTGACCATTGTGTTCCGTTGCGCTGGTGTTAGAGACAACAGCTCCTTGTTCGTTAGACTGCCCGTCAACATCTTGCGAGCCATCTCGATTATCAGTTCTACTTTCATCTATCGTGTCCTGTGGTTGCGCGAATTCGCCTTGACCAGTTTGCCAGTCACGGTATGTCTTCGCAAAGTCATTACGGGTTACAGTCTGACCTTTGTCATTTGTTTCTTTGGTAGTAAACTCACCTTCAATTTCAGCAATACGCTGTGCTTGTTCTGGAGTAGGTTCACCTTTACCAATCTCGCGAGTGATTGCATCATACTCTGTTAGTAACTGCTCACGTGTAGGATTAACCTCAACATCTTGGTCTTCACGTGCATCTACTAATAGATTGTTGATTTCTTCAACCGTAGGCTCTGCTTCCGGTTGTTCAACTGGTTTTTCCTCGGTGAGCTGCGCGGATTCTGCAAGGTTTTGCTCCGTTACATTTTCCAGATTTTGCGTACGTGCATCGCGAATTTCTTTTAATTTACCGATACCTTTCGCTGTGTGTTGTGCTACACCCTCTAACGAGAACGTACCTTGTACGAATGCTTGGGTTAGCCCTTCATTCCACGGTTTACCTTTACTTACATTCTCTACGATCTGTGAGGATACTTCTTGCCAACCTTCATCTGTCGCATGGATACCTAACGCACCTGCGGTTGATGCGATTTTACCAGCCAATGTCTTCGCAGACATACCAGCTAATTTAGATCCTAGTTTGCCTATCACGCCGCCGGTAGCCTGTTCAGCTAAAGTCATAGCGAAACCAGTTTTGAAACTCTCTGCTGCTTGGTCAGATACTTTACCTTCTTTGGCCAGGTCAGTTAAGAAGTTTAGATAGTCAGCGGACGATAGGTCAGTTACGTTAGCATCTTCACCGTGTAGCTTTTTGTACTCTTTGTCAGCTAGATCTTGAATACCTTGTAGCTGTTGATCGGTGATATTACCAGATTGCATGATTGCGATACCAACTGGTGCAGATACAAACGCAGCCGCTGTACCAGCGACAAGTGTAGGGACGTTTTGCGCAGCAGATTGCGCGCCTGCGTTAATCAAGTGCTTCCAGCCGTTGGCTGTTGCAAGTGATTTAAGTACATCTTCATTAAACTCTTTCGCTGCTTCATCCTCGCCAGCAATACGAGAAGGTGCTTTGTTGTAGTAGTCAGCAGCTTGTAGATTAGACATTTTCTTAACGGTGCCGTCTTCTAAAACAACTTCTTCGCCTTCCTTGTCAGTACGATTTAGTGCGTCTTGTGCGCGAGCGTCTGCGATTGCATTAAGTAGTTTAGTGCCTAACTCACGTTGCGCTTGTGTTGAACCATGTAGCGCAGTTGTACCCATACCAGATAAGTCTTCATCTTGTAGTTTAGTCGCCATACCGATCTGACGTAATTGGTCTATACCGCCTGCTTTCTTAACCTGCTCTAGTAACGCTGGGTCATACTTCGCAAGTAGTTCTTCGTCTGATAGGTCTACGTAGCTGGTTGCTAAGTTCTTAACACCTTCCGCTGTAGCTTCTGTTCCAACAATACCGCGACTTGCGCCTTCCGCTAGCGCGTTATACCACGTGTTCTTCAAGTAGGTAGAAGGACGTTCAGAGAGCGCTTTAAGGTGTTCTTGGTGGGCTTTCTTCTCGTCGCCATCTTGTAGACGGTCAATATACTTTTGGTAGCCCTTAAACCATTCTTGCTGTAAGTTTCTGCGAACATCTGTAGGTACGTTATCCGCTTTCAGGCGAGCATTGAGGTCGTCGTATGAAATTTTATTCCCATACTCCGCAGAAATACCATAGTCACCTAAGAGAGTACTAAAGTCTTTCTTAGTTTCTTGCTGCGGTAAACCTGCTAGCGGATCTTCTGTATTTTCCTGTGTTTCAGATACGACTTCGCCAGCAGTGGTTTCTGCTGGCTGTGTAGTAGTTCCGAATAAGATATTGTCGTATTTCGATTGGTACTGCGGTTTTTCTGTTCCGCTCTCACCGAATAGGATCGTGTCGTATTTTCCCATGTTTATACTTCTCTAATCATTCGTCTTAATGGTTCGTCCAACTCGGTAGGGAGTTGAGCGCGTTGTTGTGCAGTGAAATCTAAGTCGAACTTATCTGGGCCAAGAAGTGCACCCATTTTTGCAATGTGTTCTTTTTCTTCATCTGTACGAGTAGGATTGTTCGCCACGTGTTGAAGGAACGCACTTTCCGCTTGGTTTTCAGGGACAATCTGCGATCCGTCATTCAACTGCGCTACTTCCGTAGGAACAAATCCAAGACTTTGCTGAACAGGTTCACGGCTAGCGACTTGACGGCTTTCTCCGCGATTGGTGTCGCTACGTTCACCGCTACTTCTTGGAGCGTCTCCGTCACTTTGTCCTGCACCGAAGGCGAAGTCGATACTGTCTTGCTCGTCGGTGCTTCCCACTTTGGGCTGGGTGCACCTGCTGGCATTTTGTACTTAGTTAAGTCCACATCTTCACCCAAGTGTTTCGCAAGTGACTGTGCGACATAGTTGTTACTTCGAGTGTGTTGAGCATACGGTGAACCAGGTAAACTCGCCCATGTACGATTAGCTTTCTTAACTGCTGTGTCGAAGTCACCTTTGACGATCGCGTCTAGTGCACCTGACTGTTTAAGTAGCGCAATCGCACCTAAGTCTTGTGAACGGGGAGAGAAGTCAGTCAAGCCATACTCCTTCGCTAGACCATTCCAAGTACGCTCTAAGAACTGGTATGCACCACTTGCAGACGAAGTGTTTTTCTTACCGTCAGTTTGGGTGAAACCCCAACGCTTAAAGTCTGGTTTAGACAAGTCTTTGATTTGGTTTTTTGAACTGCCGCCATACACGCGATAAGGGTCAGCACCTTTTGCTGTACCCTCTGTGTCACGGATAAGAGCTAAGAACGCTTGGACGTTCTTGTCTTCTAAGTAATTCTCTAGTTGTTTTGCCATTGGTTTACCTATTTCTGTTTCGGTTGTTCAACGTTTCTAATCATATCATAGTTTGCGTATTCTTTCACCTTTTCTTCCATATTTGTACCTTCAGGGAAAGTGATCATCTGACCATTTGCAAAATAGATTGTGTTGCCGCTGCGAATCGCATTTTCAGAAACGTATTCATGAGGTGTAGTCTCTTTAAAAGACTGGAAACTTTCGCCCATTTTGTAGGCTTTTTGCTGTGGTTTACCTGTGCTACTTGTTGATTCACCACCTGTCGCAGTTCTTCCGCGTGAGCCATAACGAGCGTTAACCGGGTTACCGTTTTGGTCAGTGTAGTAACCATCGCTTAGGTTGTGTTGGTTCTGTGCTTGAGATAACACTTTTTGGTACTCTGCATAACCGTCACGAATAAACTGTGGATCAGACGCTAACTGTTGCTTAACTTCGTTCGGGTCGAGCACCTCGCCACGTTGCTGTGCTTCTGCGACTAATTCGTTCGCACGTGAATCAACAAGACTGTCAATGTATGGCTCATAGCCTTTCTCACCACCATAAGTAGATAACCAGTTAGTAGAATCTAAACCAAGCGAACCTTTTTGTTTACTGAACTCACTTGCCACTGTACTTGCTTCTAACTTAGCCTTACGTGCGTTGGCTTCGATCGGTTGTTGCTCAACCATTGTTTGAGCGGTATTCGCTTTGTACGCAGCGTTGTTTTCGTTCGCGTTTTGTGTAGCACGTACTTGTGTAGCCTGTGATTCACCTAACTGGCGAACAGTTTCTGGGTTACGTAGCTCGGCATTTTTAACGAAGCTAATATCTGCTGACGTCAATGCATCGTCAATTTTCGCACTATCATTCACGAAATTAAGTGCTTCGTTACGTGCACCTTGGCGCATTTGGTTTTGTAGCGCGTAGTTATTTGCAATACGTTCTACTTGCTTTTGGTTCTCCGCGTTGTTAGCCGCGTCAGCTTTCAATGCGAAGTTGAAATTGTCAATGTAATCACGGTAAGCGTCTTGGCGTCCTTGACGGAATCCACTGTTTACTACGTCACCGCGATAGCCACCTTTGGTTGGAGATACAATAAACATAAATTATCCTTTCAATACTGATGAAACATATCGTGGTGTCGTTGCTGACCCACGGCTATAAGCTGGTGTTGCTTCCACAATCGGAGCAGCTCTATTATAACTCGGTGAAGGAATTATTCCACCTATTGTATACGCAGCCGTTCCTAACAAGTTGCTTAACGCTGCACCTGGGTCTGCACCGAATCGACTGAACGCAGATAATGCACCGTCGATACCAGTGATGGCTTGACCTGAAACACCACGTCCGGTTTGAATAAATGCCAAGCGAACTTGTAGCCACTTGTCTTCCATACGTTGTTCTCGTAAGTTTTCATATTTAACCGCACTGTTCATTGCGTTACCTACGAGGTTGGCTTCACGGATCGCTAAGTCACGTAATGCAGTCTTAGTCGCACCTGTGCAATACTGACTGGCACACATCAATACCTCACGTCTTTTGCCGGTCATCTGCGCTCGCGCATTTACGACGAATCGCCCTGCAGTTGTATCATACTGCGGACGATATGGATTGGCGAAGTAGTTGTTGATTTGCGTACCTAAGTCCGTTTCGTGAGATTGGTACTGGTCTTTATAGTGACTATACATCTCCTCGGCTATCCGTTGTTGTCGGTTAGCTAGGTCATAAACACGATCAGCAATCTCTTTCTGTTGACGATACTGTTGAGTTAAAGCCCAAAGTTGAATGCCGTTTAGAATGTAAAACGCAGTTTCTTTCAACCACGAGTTTTCTTCCTTGTAAACC
>OLSQ01001726.1_pt1 | contig 17216 bp, 15 predicted proteins | sample 1672561 | NCBI WGS metagenome assembly OLSQ01 (sample SAMEA3136699, study PRJEB25190) | human gut metagenome | biome: human gut; feature: human-associated habitat; material: faeces | place: Austria | collected 2013 | reverse complement strand
GACTCATAAATCTACCCTTAATCGTGTATTGGATGATAGTTGCGGATTTTAGGTTATAAATGGAATTATAGAATTGTCTCAGTTGGTTGACAAAACATTAAAGTAACATACAAAATCGCATTCGTTATGAAATATTCATTGCATCCATATAAGGGCTATCTCAATACGAAATTTCGCTTGTTCTGTGATGGCGATAGAGAGCAGGAAGTCGTCATAAAGCGGATTTCCGATTCCAGCGAGGTAAAGACCGTATATGTTCAACCTAACCAGATTGAGCAGATCTCTCTTGATGAGCCAGGGGAATATTCCGTAGTAGAAAAGGGTGGCGAGCAGCACATTGCACAAATCACCGTGCAAGATGGCTATAAGTTTGGTGGCAGTTCTTTCAAAAAATCCTTTGTTTTTGAAAATACTCCTTGGGTCTTCGTGGTCATGCACGACCGCACGTATTTTCATAACAGAAATACAGGATATGAGTATATGGAGGCGATATCTCCTGATACAATTGAATATGTTTCTCCTTCAATGGTAATAATGTCTAATGATAGACAGGATGTGAAGACCTTATATTCTTTGGATGAGGAAAGACCCGTATTGGCATTCAGCAATCTCGTTTTTAAAAACGAGGAAGTCATAATATGGAAGACTATCGTTAATGAAGACGAGTTCGAGCTATGCATAGCAAGATTGGATAACCTTAATAATGTCAAACGCATAACTTGTTGTGATGACTTTGTTGTCCTTGATGACCAGAGGGGTATGTGTTTCCATAACCAAGGCAAGGTCATGTCTGTTCCTTTTGACGACCTATTGGTCAAAAAGGAAACCAACTATTTTGGTCGATTCTTGACATTCTTGAATACTGGCTATGTTGTGTCTGCCATTAGAGATGGCGAGATACAGGTAAAAAGTTTGAAGGATGATACAGAATACAGAGTTCATTATGAAGGCTCATTGGCGAGTGTAAACGAGAAAATATTTGTAGACACTAATCAAGTCATTAATAAGATAAATGAATTTTGTCAGGAAGAGATACCTATGGTTTCCGTAGAAACAAGATTTGTTTCCTTGGAACTATTCGCCTCGCCTAATATGTTTGTGTACAAGGAGTCTATTGAAAGTTATGCCTTCAAAAATGGAAGAAAATACACTTTGAATAAGGCAATCCAATTAAAGGATGTTAAAGGCAACGTATTAGCTAATCTTGACACTGACTATACAAGAGTTTATACTCACGACAAGCTTGTATGTTTGGTGGCAGGCAATAACATTTACATTGTGGGTAGCAAGTACGGACGATTCCTGAAACAAGCAAATGTGGACAAGGTGTATAACACACCGAATTATCTTCTGTGTGCCATCAGTGAGGATAACAAGACAGAGTTGTATTCAATTAACGGCAATGGTTATCTAAACAAATTGGGCTTTAACAAAGAAGAGTACAGTTATGACATGCTGGAAGATTATGGAATTCTAAAGAACAAAAAGACATCAGAACTCGACATAATAAAAACTTTAAACTCGACAAGAAGCATTGGTCGTTTCAGATGTTTGTATAATCTTAAAGGAATTGTTGTGACTCATTCGGGTAATACTGTTTACAAGGGAGGAGTGTCAAGTGATTTATCCTTTACCTCAATATCTGAGAATGGTAATTATGGCTTGATTTGTGAAGATGGCGAATGTACTTTGTATGAGAACAAAATAGATTTTGGCCGAAATAAAAAAGCAGAGAACTACATAAAAAGCAGGATTCTTAGTGATATATATGACAACACTTCCTACTCAAATGTATTTTTGAGTGAAGATGGAAAACATATCCTGTCAGTAACAAAAGATAACTGCCAAATGCTTAATGTGGCTTCTGGAGAAACTGAGGAATTTGGGAATCTCAGCTTCTTAAGGCACATTAATGGTATAAGACCATATTTTAATAGGAATCAATATCGGCAAGTCAAATTTATCAATCCTCTTTCCGGAATGGAGATTGATACAGATGCCATTGCGCAGTATAATTTTGTGAGTCCTGATGGTAATTTGTACGCGGATAGCAGGCTGGAAGAGTACATTGAATATTACAATCTCATAGAAGAGAGAGAACTTACCAAAGAAGAATACCTTGCATTAATAAGCTACTATTGCTACGACAGCCATAATCAGGAATGTGACCAAGAAGAAACAAAGTATGATAAACGAATGGCGTTTTGTCAACAACACCTTGAGTTTTTTAAGAATCGACTTAGGTTAAAAGGTTGGCGGGAACGTTCTGATGAAGAATGGTTGGATTGCTTAACTTCTGAAAAAGGTGTATACCGGCATTCTGTCGATTTTCTACAACTATTCATAGACCTTCGTGGAATAGCTCTAATTAGAAGGACATCCGACAACACAATAGCCAACAAAATTAAATTAGGGAGTCCTCTTTGGTTCCTCAACTATGTAGCTTTTTCGCATGACAGTAGATATGTAGCTATTGCTGGCAGATATCCAAATAATACAGGGCATGGCGGTTTGCTGTTGGTTTATGATTTGGTGGAAGATGAAGAAGTTTACAAACAGACAAACGGCTATGCAGTCTGGCTGTCGGCCTTTACCAAGCATGGGCATTTTGCTGCATATTCCAGCGAACCTACTTCATATTTTGGAGTAGTGCCCAAAGAAAACGATTCGGTCCGCAAAATAGACCATTTCAGTTTTCTCACCTTTAGCCCAGACGGTCGATATGTTGCATTATCTAAGCAGGGGTACGTAGCTTGGAACAACGGACTGAACCCAAACTGGGGCCATCAGCCCTCATGTCTTGTCAGTGTGCGTAAAACGTATTCGGCAAACGAAAAGATAGTCGAGTACGAAGATCTTTCAGACGAGGGTATTGAAGGCACTGGTAAAGCAAAATCCGTATCTTCAGTTTCTTTCTCTAAAGATAACTCGAAGTTAATGATGGTTGGACGAGATGGTGTCGTGATTATACGCAATACACATTTATGCGAGTGATGCGAAATGAATTATATGTCGAAGTGCAGAATGTCGGATTTGGCTTTGGTGTAGATACCAAGAGGAAACGCAACTATGTCCATCCGGCATTCTTGTCCTTCTTCAGCTTTGCGGCTAAGCCATATCATATGAACACAAGCGATGAGATGGTGCCGGATGACGGCATCATCCATCTTGAAAACATTGAACCGATGGACTTCTCGGAGGCCTTCCATTTCTGCGGCAAGCAATTGGTGTTATGTCATGACAAAAAGTTGCGGATATGCAGAATGTATCGTATCACATTTGAATGCGAAGGTAGGGTCCAGGCTTTGCCGTTTGTGGTAGATAAGAGCTTGACAATTCCTGGGCTATTGGGGAAGGTCGCTATAGAGATTCTGAAGAAATGATTATTTGAGCAATATGAAACTATATACAATTGATAAGTATAAAGGTTGCCTTTACGGCCAGGCTATTGGCGATGCTCTTGGTCTTGGCACCGAGGGCATGACCGACGAGGATATGGCTTGGAAATATCCCAATGGGATTCGTCACTATAGCCAGATTTTTCAGGACAGACATCGAAAACGCTGGAAGATTGGCGACTGGACGGATGACACAGACATGATGCTTTGCATCGCCGATGCTGTCATTGAAGACAAGGGTGTTGACTTCTACAACATCGCCAGGCACTTCAAAGAATGGGCCAATGGTGAACCTATGGGTATTGGTGAAAACACTTATAAGGTGCTGATGATGGGCGATTATGTGGAGCGTCCGTTTGAGGTGTCACATAAGGTGTGGGAAATGAGCAGGTACCAGTCTGCCGCCAATGGTGGTCTGATGCGCACATCTGTGGTGGGTCTTTTCCCTAAGGAAGTCAAAACTTGTGCGGAGAACATTTGCCGACTTACCCACTACGACCCAAGATGTGTTGGCTCTTGTGTTGTAGTATCGGAACTCATACACGCACTGGTCTATGGTCTGGAGCCAGCTACAATGCCCATGATGTTGAATATGGCCCTAAGCTATGATGCTGAGATATGCAATTATATCGAAAGAGCCATGAGAGAACAGAATGTTGTGAATCTGATGAACGATGACCACATGGGCTATACGCTGGTGACGTTATCAGTTGCACTTTGGGCTTATTGGCACGCCAACTCATTTGAAGAAGGCCTTCTTGCTGTAGTGAATGCCGGAGGCGATGCAGACACCAATGCAGCCGTGACATGTGCCATACTTGGAGCTAAATTCGGCTATCAATCTATTCCACAGGAATATATCGACGGACTATTGTATCGAGAACAACTGGAGACTACGGTTCAGAAATTATTAGAGGTGTGTATTGGCTGAAATCAGGATTAACTACTAGAAACATTGAAGCCGCAAGGAAGTTAACTCTCCTTGCGGCTTTGTGTACTATTGCTTGGTCGTGAAGACTTCCAGATATTCAAACGCTTTCCACAGATTGCTGTATGATTCGCCGTTGGTGTCAAACTGCTTGGCTCTGGCGCATGCATCTTGGAGTTTTCCGTCGCTGATCATGCCCTCCACCCACTTTTTGTTGGATAGGAACGATTCCGTCTTATCAAATCTTGGGATATGCTTGACTAGTTCTGCGATTACCGCCTTCGACGTGCCGTAGAACTTGTTGGTGTTGATGAAATGTATCAAGAACCAGAACTCTATCGATGGCATACTGTCGCACAGAATGACTCGCTTGTTATTGGCGTACTTCTTACGCATAGCGGCAAGATTCTTGCCTTCGGTCTCATTCCATGTTGACACGTCGGCATCGAAAACCACTATCGCCAGTCCGTCGCTGTCGAGCACCTGCTTGATGAGTTTCTCCAGCGTTGGGATATTCTCATTGCCAAAGTATCTCGGTCTGATTTTTATCTTCAAGCCCAGAAGAGACTGCATGTGGGAGAAATACCACTTTTCAGTGATGCCCGCTCCAATGATGACAGCCCTCTCCTGATTCTTCTTTATGGTCGCTGTTCTTCTTGCCATGGTCTTAGTCGTGAATGTTAGGTAATGCGCCGAACACACCGTTTCTGTAAGACTTCTGGAAAGAGCTTATTCTTCCCAAGCCACGGAAATCGGTCAGCGAATACAGTTTGGTATGACCATCTTCCTCCTTCTCTGTAAACCATACCATGTCCTTGCGGATAAGGTCATCCACAGTATTGAGGAGCGGATCGTAATGTGAGGTAACGATAAGTTGGCTGCGGTTCTTCTCTGAGAGGAACTTCTGAATGATGAACTCCACCAACTCAGGATGCAAAGAAGACTCAATCTCGTCTACAGGCAACGCACACTCTTTCTTGAGCGCATCATAGATGGCTGCCTCAATGCCAAACGTGCGTCTGGTTCCAGCGCTTTGCAGACTGTTGGGCAGCGTGTAGGTTTCTACGCCACGATCATTCCGCACAGTATGCTGGAAGTCGGTCTTCAGTCTCTCCATGGAGTTCTCTGCCAATATCTTCTCCTTGACCTTGGCTGGAATAGCCTTGTCATCTGCTATGGAAGCTCTGATAATACCAGGCAACGGCATCGCTTCTTTCTCCGAGAAAACATCCGTAATGTTGAAGTCAGCCTTGCGGAGGAAGTCGAGGATATACTTCTTGAGTTCGTTCTCCTTCTCCATCTTGCTACCGGCATACTCAAACATCTTGGTGTCTGGCGTAATGATTGGCATTAGGTTGTCTCTCATCCAGTCCCTGACTTCGTCTATATATAATAAGGTGCAGTTCACCTGGTTCCTGGCAGCAAAGAACGACATGTTAGGCAAGCACTTTATATTCAACTGCTCAATAACAGCCGTGCTTGCCTTGACGAGGTTGGTATTCAGCTTTACCACCGACTGACTTCCTTCAAGGGTACGGCCAAAGACCAAGGAAGGTTGCACGGAATTATATACATACAGATCTTCCTTGATAACCTTGGTATTATCGAGAATTAGCTGGTACCAATACTTCTTTGCCCCTACATAAAATACTACATTGAATTCCGAAGGTTCTGTTGGCGTATCAGTATCCAAGAGGAATGGAATAGTTCCAGTCTCCCTATTCATATCATTCTTTATGTCAAACCAGAACTGGTGCAGGAAATCTATAGCCTTCAGGAGGTTTGACTTACCGCTTGCATTAGCTCCTAAGATAAGAGCAAAACGCAACAGGCGCACCTTGGGGGTGACGCTGACTACCTGACAATCCTCGAACGTCTTGTCCTTGGTAGCTTCAAAATTTAGAACCACCTCGTCTCTGAAAGAGAGAAAGTTCTTTATTCTTATTTCTTGTATCATGGGCTATACCTTGAAAAGTGTTGCTTGTAGGTTGCAAAATTACACAATTTTTGCCTTATACACAAATAAACACCTGTCAAAATGGTAATCTATTTTCATGTTTAGCATATTTTGTGCAGAAATAAGATGTAAACAAGCCCAAATAATGCATCCTATCGACACTAAAGACAAGGCACAAGGGCTTCATAATCTCACTTCCGGAGACTCATTAGAAATTCTATGCAAAGGTATTTGTTATGCCTTACCTGCTGCAAGGTCGGGGCTTCGCTTTGCTGCAAAATCTCCACGCCTGCGGGTTGTATTTTGCAGTCAAAACCTTGCGCCGGTATGCATAACACCTTTTGGAGGCATATAATTTCTAACAAGTCCCGGAAGTAGTAAAACTACGAAAGGGAAATGAATTTAAGCGAGAGCAGAGTGAGGCTACTCAACTATGCCGAGCGACAAGTTCATTCGACAAAGTCAAGTAAATAAGATTTGATGCGTATGACAACGATTGAAAGCATTTTAGACCGACTGACCTAGGCGGTGAGCGGCACAGACAAGGAGCTCTTCACTAAAGAGGAGCGAGAGAAGTTCGCAATGTTCTATTGTGACAAGTGGGATGAAAACACTAGCGATGACGTGATAGCCGAGTCGTTTGTGGACTATTGGTGGAACACCGAGCGCACCTGCCGACGCTGCTCTGAATGCGGTAGGCTGATGCGTGCTGGATATTGCGCCGACATGGGTGTTGCCTACTACTGCAGCGAGGATTGCTTGCACACCGACTTCACCGATGCGGAGTGGGCGGCAGAGTGCGAGAGCAACGACCAGAGTTATTACACGGAATGGTAAACTTCAAAATCATAACATTATGGCAAATCAAGCAACAACGACCTGCAAGGTCACAGGGACAAGAAAGGCAGTAAACGCCCTTTGGGCAATCCTTCAGAAACTGGAGGTGAACAGCCGGAACGTATGGCTGGACGACTTAGCGAAGGAGTTTGGCATCGACTATGAAGCAAAGTACATCAGCGTGAGAGGTCACATCTTTTGGGCAGAATATAAGGAGGACAATGACACCTGTCTTCTGTCGTTCGAGACCGAGACGGCATGGGATGCTTGCAACGACCTCTTCTTTGAGATTAACCGGCTTTTGGGCGATGAACTGAGCATCTCCTACAGATGCTGTGAATGTGGATGCGATGTCTATTACGTCCACGATGAAGGTAACTACTTCCCCGAGGAGTGTTGCGTCTGTTCCGACGGCGAACCATTCGACGAGGCATTTGATGATGTCTATGACACCATCGAGGATGCCATCCAGGAATGGGTGAACAAGACCGGAATAGAGCAGGGAGACCGCACCAACGAGCAGATGATAGAGTTCATCAACGGATGCCAGTACGACAACGAGGAGACTTACTTCTACATCCACCCATTCACGTTTGAATAGCCGAGAAAGGGAGGGTTCGGTTCGCAAACGGAACCGAACCCTCGCAATCTGGTCCCTTGAAAGCTAAAATTTCCCTTATAATCAACTGCTTACACCAAAGTAATAGCGGAGATACGCGGATTTGAACCCCTCATCAAGAATACTTGTTTCTGACATGTCTCGCACTTTGGTATATGCAGAAGTGAGTTTTAGCCATAATTGCAGCACAACACACTGATAAACAATCACATTAACATCCAATTGCATTTCCTGCAACGGAGAGAGAAACGCCATCCGGAAAGCTCGTCTAAAGACCAGTTTTTAGGTCAAAAAAGGGGACCGTTCCAATCCTTCGCGGAACCGAACCCCATCTTTTGCCTTTGCTTGTACCAGACTTGTCTCGCACTGGCGCAGAAATGGCGCAAGAAATAGCCATTGAAACCAAAGTCAATCCGCTGACTACCAATATTCTTGGAGAATAAATAGGAATAGAAAATACGGAGAGAGAAGTGTTTTTTTGTCGCTACAAATTCTTTATTCTAAAGGAAATATACTAATTTTGTATCCGAATTCGGATAAACCGCTACATCGTGCTACGCGCAGATATACCGATGCTACAAGAATACGGGGTGTTAAGTGATACGTAAATGGTTGATAATCAGCAATGCTACATTGCGATACAACTTTTAGAGCACCATTTCGCCTATAGGATTTCAAACATCGTGAGAGGTAAATGAACGTTTGTACGAGTATGGGATGACAATTCGGATGATAATCTGTACGCCACTTCAGGGCTTGAAAAAGCCTCCATGAGCGGGCATCAGAACCGTCTGGTGAAGGCCTGGAAATGTACAATAACTGGACCCAAATTCGGACGCGAAAACCCGGTTTTCGGGCATGACAGCGGTCATAGATTTCTTAAAATATGTAAATTCGTTTAATAAACTCTCTGAGTTTCAGTGATTTGGGGCGTTTTGTCGCGCGCCAGTTCTGCGCCATAACAGGGCGAAAAAGATGAAATTTTGAGACGTACACGAATTGAGAATCAACGAGTTACGGAGGATGGTGACCTGATATCGTCTCCCTCTCTCTCCGCAAAAGAGTCCTGTAAGTCGAAAGACTTGCAGGACTCTTTTATTATAATCCTGCCGTGCCCTTCAAAAATTACATTTACGACCAATAGTGTAGTTTTATACATTTTCTATATCATTTCATACAAACCATCTGCAACGATTTGCTTATAGCATATACATGACCTAATTTTGTATAAAAAAGCAATGAAGAAAGTATTAGTAGTTATTGGAATGTTAGTTTTGGCCGGTATGATTTTGGCTGGTGTCGTATGGTGGTGTTCTCGCACAAGCAACCCATGGAATGCTGCGACGATTGGAGACATTTCAGCTCCTGTTGGATATGCCCGTGTAGACGGCAGTTATGCAGAGTTTATGCGCAGTTTGCCGCTGAAGAAACGTGGAAGCAAGGTGCAGCTCTATACGGGTGGTGATGCGCGGTTTCAGTTTCTCTCAACCGGCGTAATCGACATACCGATGCTCAGCAACTCGGAGCAGTGTGCTGATATGACCATGAGAGTGAGGGCTGAGTACCTGTTCAGTCAGGGACGCTACTCGGAGATACGTTTCCAGGACGTAAATGGCAATACGCTTCAATATCAAGGTGGGGCTTCGCGCAAAGCGCTGGAGAAATTCTTGAAAAAAGCCTACGGAGTGTGCAGCACTTTTTCTGTGAGCCGTGAGACGGAACCAAGAAAGATAAGTGATGTGCAACCCGGCGATGTGCTCGTCTATCCAGCTCGCAAGTTGGAAGGAATGGGACATGCTCTGATAGTGATTGATGTGGCTCGCAACGGCAAAAAAGTAGCCATTATGTGTGCTGAAGGCAATACACCTGCACGCGAATTGCATATCGTGAGAAATCCTAACCCTATATCTAATCCTTGGTTCTTTTTTGACGGCGATGAGAGTATGCTATTTGTTTCAATATTTCATTTTGGAAGGAATGAATTGAGACATTATTGACAAACAATATAATATTATTCGTTTTTTGGCGTATTTATTATATGACCTTTTGAAGTAATAACCATGTACAATTTGTAAGGATTAAATGGAAAGACTTAAAATTATCACATCCGTTGGACTGTTTAGGGTGCCAACGGACGACATTGCCTATATAGAAGCTTCTGGCAACTACTGTGACGTGCATCTCTTCAACGGAGAGTCGGTGACGATGACGTTCCAGTTGCACTACTTTGTGGAAGCCTTTAACAAACTGAAGCAGAATTTCTTTACGCGTGTTGGCAAGAGTCTGATAGTAAACACAAATTATGTTTACGCCATCAACATTACCAACCAAGATTTGAAGCTAATGGATCATCGTATGAATCAAGGGTTTAGGTTAAAAGCTTCGAAGGAAGCACTCAAGGAGTTAAAGACAATTTTGGAACAGGAAAAGTAAATGATTATGAAATATACAGAAGGTAACGACATACAGGAGAAGCCTATTTTCGCGATAGAGAATGATGATAACACCACTTCTTCGCAAGAGCTTCTCGACGAACCCACGATTATTATAGAGAGTAGTGGCGAAATGAAGCCCAATTCTTCGTCGGATTCCATCAAAAAACGAGGTGGGTTGCCGAAGTGGAATTTGGCTATCATGTGGTTTGTGGCAACCGTGATGCTAGTATTTGGCTGCTACAAAGTCATACGCCTCTACAACTACTATTATAATATAGGTGTGAGCATTTCCGTATCGCCGAAAGAAAATATAAAGAAGTTAGACGATATGAAGGCGCAAAACGAGTCGTCGGCAGTAGTGCTTAAGACCGACTCTGTGCTCGGCGTGGCACTTGACATCTATGAACTGCATAACGTGCAGGCTGAGTTGTCGCTTCAGGAACCCGATACCGCCGACCATAGTGTGCTGATGTACACCCGTACTGCCGACTATACCGCCATGGGCAAGTATATCGGCTCGTTGGTCATTGATGGTGAGCAGAAACGGAGCGATGTGTCGCGTCTTGGCTATTGCGCCATAGCCAAGGGCAATATGGTCATCGGCATATCTCGTTTTGACGATATGTGTGAGCACATGGTAGCGCGTGACGGCTCTTACTTCCGCCAGTTTGTACTCGTGTCCAACGGCGAACTGCCTCAGCGTTTCTTCCTGCATGGCAAGGTGGAGCGCAAAGCCCTTGCGCGCACAGCTGATGGACGTCTTTGTATCATCGCGACCCGCCACCCCGAAACCCTTTGGGACTTCGCCGATGCCTTGCGCGAATATGGCTATGTGGATGCCATATACCTTACCGGTGGCAACGAGAGCGGTTTCTACCGTGCTCCCGACGGCACTGCCTACTTCACGGAGAAAGCCGCAAAGTATCGCACCGACAAGCACCACGGCGTAGCTCCTTGGCTGGTGCTTAGGAAGCGATAATTGCCAAGATATACAATAAACCCGGCATCTTGTACAAGCCACCTCGGAAAGTTTCTCGGTTCAGAAAAGCCACACTACCTTTGCATTGTCAATAATACAAAACCATTAAAAAACAATAGAAGACAATGAAGAAGTTAATGATTGCGCTGCTGATGGTTGTAGCAACCAGCACAGCAAGTTTTGCAAAGGGTAGTAACGACAATGTACAGACTGCTGCCAAGGAAGTGGTTCAGAAGGTGAAGAATGCTCCTTCGGGCACTACTTATGGGGTGGTGGAAGTGACCAAGAGCCATATCGTGGTGAACACCCCTCTCGGCCGTTACAACATCAACAAGAATGAAGACGGAAGCTTCTCTTTCATGGGTATGACTGCCAAGCTCGTTGCCGCCAAGAACGGTGTGTACAAGGTGAAGACCTCACTTGGTACGTTCAACATAAACATGCGCAAGGCCACCGTAACAAAGCAGTAAGCAGGCAAAGCCTACATGAGGCTACTCTTTTGAGTGTCGCCATGTGGGCTTTAGTATTTTTAATACATTAGTGTAGAGTGTCATATGCAGAAATTTATTAGAATTGCCTTGCCATGCGTTTGCTTTGCGGTAATTATATGGTGGTGTTGCTTCAACGGTTTCCAATACATTAATTGGAAATGGCTGATTTTGGCTGCAGGTATCGGTGGCATTTGTATTGCAGCATTGTATGTGAAACTACATAAGATGCTCGGCAAAAGTGAAGAACGGCGTAAAAAACAAATGGAAGAGGCTATTGAGGCTGTTGCGCCAGAAGTGGAAAAAGTAAAGGGCAACAGGTTGAAGAAAGAACTGGTAAAGCGCCGTATGGTAAAGGAATATCTTGAAAAGAACACCGACTATTATGCGAATGCTTATGACAACAACGCTATTAGTAAGGTGCAAGATTGGATATCTTCTCTTTGGTGGAGTCTTTGTTGCCTTTGTTTGCCTTTTGCGTCCATAATCATTTGGGTAATTGTTGCCATACTAATGGCATTGTTGTTTTGTTGGTCGTTCTCAACCGAAATGGCTATATGTTGCGCATTTTCCGTTGCTGCAAGCATCATTTTGGTATGGCGGCGCCATTATGTGTTGGCTCCTATAGCCATAGGTCTTGCGGCAATTCTTCTTTACGGGCTTTTTAATGAAGGCTTAGATGGTGTGGAAATGCGTGCTTACAACATGGTGCTTGACAACGAAGGAATTATTTTCCTTAGTCCATCCCATGCAGAATACACCATGTGGGGGAGCATGGTGATACTGGCTATCACCAGTATTTGTCTTGCTTTATATCCGTTATTAAAGAAAAAAACGTTGGTGATTTACGCGATATTGGTCTTGCTGGTTGTAGAAGTAATACGTTACAGTGTTTATATGAACATGACGCTCTCTATTCCTACATCATATTTGTACTATCCATATGTCTTGTTGTGTGCCATCAATGCCGACTTAGCGGTTATGCTTGGTATTTCGTACAACGCTGCATTTATAGTGATATTCGTTTACTTGGCATGGCTGTTCCCCGTAATCTTCGCTCTGCCTGCTTTCATAAGGTCGTGGAAGGGAATGGGCGAACTTAAAGAACGGTCGCCGTTGTATAAAAAAGCCAAATATATACGTCTATACTATGTTTGTCTTGCATGGCTGATAATGAATGCCTTGGCAACAGCTTTAGTATGGGGGCGATTAATCGGTATATCTATGGAAGAATGTGCATCGATTTTGGTAAAAAGCACTCAATACTTATCAGGGGTTTCTGGCATAGGGTTTTTTGCAACGAACTTCATCGTCTATTGTGCGCCTATCTTGACCAGCGCGTTTTTCAGTTGGATATTATTCGCAATAACAAAGAGACAAATTAAATTGAAGGATGACATTTCATAAACCAAACATACAAGAGAAAGATGAAAAGGATATATATCATATTGCTGGTTGTCATATCGCTGCTGATTGTTAGCATCCCTTTTGTGCCTCCCATTTATAACAGGTACACTAAGCCATTGTATAAGAATTACGTCGATGTCAAGGAATGGTATGGCAATGTGGATTGCGAGAATCTCTCGCAAGTACGAGACTATTGCGAGCGACGAGGGTATAGTACAGATTATTATATCCTGGTGGATTTCTCCATTCCCTCGGGCAAGAAGCGGTTCTTCATCTACGACCTGCAGCATGGAAAGCGTGTGTTGAGCAGCTATTGTATGCACGGCAGTGGCAAGGGGAACACGGATGCCACTCCGAAGTTCAGCAATGAGGTCGGCAGCGGATGCTCCAGCCTTGGACGGTATGTGATGGTAGGAAAGGGTAGTAAATTTAAGAAGAGCATCCGTCTTCGTGGTCTTGACAAGACCAATTATCTTGCTGAGACTCGTGGTATATTGATTCATTCAGCAAGAAAAGTCACAAGATTCTCTGGCGATAGGGAGTATATCCCGATAGGCTCCGAGAGCCGTGGCTGCTTCACGGTATCGAGAGATTGTGTGACGAAAGTGATGGAGATATATCGTGGAGCTTCTAAGCATAGGCCTGTGATGCTTTATGCTAAATATAAATGACAAGTAGACAATATATTTCAATGCCTATAAAAGTTATGTAACATCTTGAAATTCAATATTGCTACATGAAGATACAACTTTCAGAGTCATATTTGACTTATAGGCATTTGAATAATTATGGTAAGATAGTGGTCATGATGAAGTATTATCCTCTTTCATAAAGACAATTCATAAACATAATACAAAGGCAATGAGAAGATAAACAGAAAACAATAGTTCATTTTCTTAGATTATAGTCTTGGCTCCAAAGTCATACAGCTACATGGATCTGTACTATGTTATTCAAGGCGAAAATGGTGGATGAAGATTTGTACTATATACTCCTTGACGAAGTACAACTTGTAGCGAGATTTGAGGAAGTGCTTAATAGTCTGTTGCGCATGGACAATGTATGGTGATAAAGGGTATATTGGAGCTGACGTATAGCTTGACTTGTTCGAAACCGCACACATAAGGCTGGAGTGTCCTTCATCAGTAGCGGGTTTTTGCTGTTTGCTAGTGTAAAAGAAAAACTCCATCCCCGGTTCGTTGCCACAGAAAGGTGATGATGGCAAAGCCGGGGATGGAGCAGAATTATATAAGGATGGTTAATAAAGTTCGTGTGTCATGATATCCGATCGGTATTTAGTTGAAGCAGCTCTCTCCATGCTCGTAGATGTCGAGACCCTCTTCCTCGATACGCTTGTCCACTCGCAGACCGGCAATCTTCTTGACGGCGAAGAACAATATCGCTCCCGTCACAGCAGCCCAGGCGTCGATGGTCAGGATGCCTATACACTGCGCTCCGAAGAAACTGAAACCGCCTCCGTAGAAAGCACCACCGTCTACAGCCAGCAGACCGGTCATCAGAGTGCCGAAAATGCCGCATACGCCATGTACGGAACTTGCTCCTACAGGGTCGTCTATGTGGAGCTTGGTGTCGATGAACTCGATTGAGAACACGAGGATGATGCCTGCCAGCAGACCGACGATGGCGGCGCCCAGTGGAGACACTAAGTCACAGCCGGCGGTGATGGCTACCAATCCTGCCAGTATGCCGTTCAGAGTAAGCGAGAACGACGGTTTGCCGTATTTCAGCCATGATGTGAACATGGTGGCGAGTCCGCCAGCCGCCGCTGCAAGGTTGGTGGTGAGGAACACGTGTGAGATGGCAACTCTGTTGGCTTCGCCAGATGCTGCGAGCTGAGATCCGGGATTGAAGCCGAACCATCCGAACCACAGGATGAAGACACCGAGAGATGCCGTCAGAAGGTTGTGGCCGGGAATGGCGTGGATCTTGCCGTCCTTGCCGTATTTTCCGATTCGCGGACCAAGGGCTATGGCACCGATGAAAGCGAGTATGCCGCCTACGGAGTGTACGATGGCAGAACCGGCAAAGTCGTGGAACGCATGTCCGAAGGTGTTCATCATGAAGCTTCCCTCATTGCCGTTGCAGAGCCAGCCTCCGCCCCATGTCCAGTGGCCGGAGACGGGATAGATGAGCAGGGAGATGAATACGGAATACACGCAATACATAGAGAACTTGGTGCGTTCTGCCATCGCTCCAGACACAATGGTTGCCGATGTGGCACAAAACATGGTCTGGAAGACGAGAAATCCCTCTGTGGGCAGTCCCGACGGACTGCTATAGAATGAGAAATCCCCAAAGTGAGGCATTCCGATGAAGCCCTCGCCGTTGCTTCCGAACATGAAGCCGAAGCCGACAAGCCAGAAGAGGAGAGAGCCGAACATGAAGTCGACGAAGTTCTTGAACAATATGTTGGCGGTGTTCTTGCTGCGTGTGAAACCAGCCTCGCAGAGTGCGAAACCCGGCTGCATGAAGAATACCAGCATGGCTGCCAACAGCATCCATACGGTATCGAGTGATATGCTTAAATCCTGTATTGTCATTTGCGTAAAAAAATTGTGTCGTGTTGTTGTTTGTTATCCTGAATTATCCCGAAAATATACTTATGCTACGATTAATACTATATGCTATTTTTCCTGTTCCGCATTATACAAGGCGATGTCGCCACGCTCGCCTGTCCTTATCCTTACGGTGTCTTCCACCGGAATGACGAATATCCTACCGTCTCCAATCTCGCCAGTGCGAGCCGACTGGCAAATAGCTGCAATGGTCTTCTCCACATTCTTGTCGCGCACGACAACATTGAGCAGAACTCGCTCTATGGAACTTGTGTCGTACATCACGCCACGGTATATCCTCGCCTGGCGCATCTTTCCCTCACCTCTCACATCGTAGTAAGAAAACCACTCGATGTCGGCTGCCAACAGGGCATCTTTCACATCATCAAACCTTGTCTTGCGGATGATGGCTTCAATTTTCTTCATGCTGTCCTCTCCTTTTTCTTGTTCTTAATATGTTTATATGAATATTCATTTCTGTATTTGTGTGTCATTTTGTGATTAATCCGCTGCAAAAGTATGACAAAGTGATAATGTGTGCAATGTTTTTATGTTGTTTTGTTGCTTGGGCTTCTATTGGGATTGCACTTTGTGTTGCTGTTGTATGGTTTTACTTCCAAATTGGAAGTAAAACAAATCGTTTGCTTTTATATTGATACTATCTCTTTTGGGACTAAATCGGCAAGTCTGATCTCCTTGTCATCTCGTTAACTTGTCATCTCGTTTAAAAATCAAAATTTTCGCCAAAACCGTCAACCATCTGGTCGTCAGTGTGGAAACGTCTGATTTACAATGGTTTCAATTTTTAATTTACATAACAAACCATCTGGTAATTGTCTTGATGGTTTTATCACGGAAACAATTTATCAGTGATAATAGAGTTGTCCATCCGCCTTCGGCGATGGACAAAAATTAAACACGGATTTAACGGAGGACACGGATTTGACTTTTTTCACTGATTTTTTTAGTTGGTAAATGGTTATTGGATTTCTATCAGGATTTTCGTGGATTTGCGAGTGCTTGTGGCACTCCCTTTTTCTGAAAAGCATCTGATGATTCTTAGCCAGTGGAAATCTCACCCCAATTCACCTAAAATGACATAAAACCTAAAATCGGTAAAAACTGTCAGATTATCTGGTTTTTTGTTGTAATGCTCTGACAAATAGACAGTTGACTACCTGGCGATTGTCAGCCAATTGTCTGGATGGTTTGCTGGTGAAAAGAATTGTCAGGTGTGAGCAATCGTCAGATGAAAGTAATTGTCAGATGTTAGGAATTCAGACAACAGAGATTGTCTGTGTCGGCAAAATCCTGAAAACAGGGATATGAGTATGCAATATGAATTAGTTGGGCAGACGTCTGACAGCAAATCTGCCCAAGTGGGGCAAGCACGTTGCCCATGTTGGGCAAGCACGTTACCCCCGTTGGGCAAGCACCGTGCCCAATTTTAGCCCAAAACCGTCATTAGATCATATAATGGTCATTCGAATTAAGTGTGCACTGATTTAACCCAAATCGGCCATTAGGGCTTGCTTGGATTTTGCTTTTTTAGAAGAGTGGATTTTGTTTGGCTTTTAATGAGTAATAGCGAG
>OLSQ01001722.1_pt1 | contig 17238 bp, 19 predicted proteins | sample 1672561 | NCBI WGS metagenome assembly OLSQ01 (sample SAMEA3136699, study PRJEB25190) | human gut metagenome | biome: human gut; feature: human-associated habitat; material: faeces | place: Austria | collected 2013 | reverse complement strand
ACCGGTGCAGAGGCATGGATCCTTGCAGGCGGCGCACACCATACCGCATTTACCTACGACCTGACTGCAGAGCAGATGGGCGACTGGGCAGCAGCTATGGGCATTGAAGCTGTATACATTGACAAAGACACCAAGATCCGTGACTTCAAGCGCGATCTGATGCTTGGAGAAGTATTCTACAGATAAAAGGTATGTAACACCTGCTTTTGCAAGTTGCAAAGGCAGGTGTTTATGGCAGAAAGAGAGGTAGAAACAGTGGAAAGAAAAGACGAGATCGTGTCCGGGAAAACATTTCTCGGAATTGAATTTGGCTCCACACGTATCAAGGCGGTACTGACCGATGCGAACCATACACCGATCGCATCTGGCAGTCATGAATGGGAAAACCGCCTCGATCACGGAATCTGGACCTATACCATGGACGATATCTGGGGTGGTCTGCAGGACTGCTACCAGGATCTGAAAAAAGACGTAAAAGAGCAGTATGGCGTGACACTGACAAAGATTCGTGCGATTGGATTTTCCGCTATGATGCATGGATATCTGGCATTCGATAAGGTTGGGGAGCTTCTCGTGCCGTTCCGTACATGGCGCAATACCATCACAGAGGAAGCAGCTGCCGCGCTGACCAAGGAATTTTCCTATAACATTCCACAGCGCTGGAGTATTGCCCATTTGTATCAGGCAATGTTAAACAAAGAGGAGCATGTGAAGGATATCGCATTTTTCACCACACTTGCAGGATTTATCCACTGGAAACTGACCGGGGAAAAGGTACTCGGCGTGGGTGATGCATCCGGAATGTTCCCAATCGACAGCAATACAAAAGATTATGATGCAACAATGCTCGACAAGTTCGATGCACTGGCAAAACCATACGGCTTTGACTGGTCACTGCGTGACATTCTGCCAAAGGTTCTTGTTGCCGGAGAAAATGCAGGAACACTGACCGCAGAAGGCGCAAAGCTTCTCGATACTGATGGCGAACTGGAAGCAGGAATTCCGGTATGTCCGCCGGAAGGTGATGCCGGAACCGGTATGGCAGCAACCAACAGTGTGGCTGTCCGCACTGGAAACGTATCTGCAGGTACTTCTGTATTTGCTATGATTGTACTGGAAAAGGCATTAAAGAATGTGCACACGGAGATCGATCTGGTGACCACACCATCCGGAGAAGCAGTTGCCATGGCACACTGCAACAACTGTACATCCGACCTGAATGCATGGGTCAACCTGTTTGAAGAGTTTGCAAACAGCTTTGGCATGAAGATCGACAAGAATGAGCTGTTTTCCGTTTTATACAACAAGGCACTTGAAGGTGACGCAGATTGTGGCGGACTTTTGGCATACAACTATTTTTCCGGTGAGGGAATTACCGCATTTGATGAGGGAAGACCTCTGTTTGCCCGTACACCGGATGCAAAATTTAATCTTGCAAATTTTATGCGTGTGCACTTGTTTACGGCACTGGGCGCATTGAAAGATGGTCTGGATATCCTGCTCAAAGAGGAAGGCGTACAGATCGACAAGATGTACGGCCATGGCGGTCTGTTTAAGACTCCGGTAGTCGGACAGCGCATCATGGCAGCAGCCATTGATACACCGGTTTCCGTTATGGAGACGGCAGGTGAGGGCGGCGCATGGGGTATTGCACTTCTTGCAGCTTACATGGCTCAGAAAGAAGAGGGCGAGAGCCTTGCCGATTATCTGAGCAAGAGAGTCTTTGGCGGACAGGAGGGCGTGACCGAAGATCCGGTTCCTGCCGATGTGGAAGGCTTTGACCAGTTCTTAAAGCGCTACAACGAAGGACTTGCAATTGAGCGTGCAGCAGTCGAACATTTAGAATAATAATAAATAAGCAGAATCCGTCGTTTTCGCGGCGGATTTTGTGGATATGGAAAGGATGGAAATCATGTTAGAGGAATTAAAAAAACAGGTTTACGAGGCAAACATGGAATTGCCGCGCAGAGGCTTGATCACTTATACATGGGGCAATGTCAGCGGCATTGACCGTGAGAGCGGTTACTTTGTCATCAAGCCAAGCGGAGTGGATTACGATAAACTGACACCGGACGATATGGTTGTTATGGATTTAGAGGGAAATAAAATTGAGGGCGATTTAAAGCCATCATCCGACACACCAACCCATCTCGAACTGTATAAAAAGTATCCGGACATCGGCGGGGTGGTACATACCCACTCTCCGGAGGCAACTTCCTGGGCACAGGCGGGAAGGGATATTCCGCTTTATGGAACCACCCATGCGGATTATTTCTTTGGACCGATCCCATGCGCACGCAGCCTCACACCGGAAGAGATTGACGAGGCATACGAGACCAACACCGGAAAAGTCATCATTGAAACGTTTGAGACAAGAGGTATCAATCCGGTTTACACACCGGGTGTGCTCTGTACGAACCATGGCCCGTTTACATGGGGCAAGGATGCGGCAGAGGCAGTGCACAATGCCGTTGTCTTAGAAGAAGTTGCAAAGATGGCAACCCGTACCGAACTGATCAATCCGAAGGTGCAGCCGGCACCGGATTGTATCCGCGATAAGCATTTCTTCCGCAAGCATGGTGCAAATGCTTATTATGGACAGTAGATTGATTTTTATTGGGAAAAGTGAGATTTCTTTTCAAGTATATCTTTAAAATTGGTATTTATATTGTCCCGTTTTATGTTAAAATAAGGCATACGTATAATGAACAGGAGGATTAAAAATGGGAGTTCATTCAATTGATGCTGAAGATGATCAGTTTGCATATCGCTATGATACACAGTTATTGATCGACAGAAGAGACAAGGATCTCGACGAGGATGAGATCGCAGATTATATCACAGAGAATTTTGAGGGAAACAGCCTGATTGCAGCTGGTGATGAGGATCTGGTCAAGATTCATTTCCACACCAACGAGCCTTGGAAGATTCTGGAGTATTGCAATAGTGTTGGAGAAATCTATGACATTGTTGTCGAAGATATGATTCGCCAGGCGGACGGACTTCAGGGATAAAAAGCGGCGTCAGAGACAGAGAAAAAGAATATCTCTATATGAAAAGAAAAATTCCGGGATTTTTAAATCCCGGAATTTTTTTGTACAAATCAGTTGATTGCGGTACAATTTACATAAAGCTTGTAACCGTTAAAATTAATGTTTGAATAGGTGCTGTCTGCATCGGTGAAACTTGTTACATAAGAATCTCCGGTCAATGTAATTTTGGAAGTCTTATCGAGAGTCAGAGAAATCGACTTTGCTTCATTTGAACCATTGATTGTTCCTTTATAAGATGAACGGTTTTTCATTGTCATTTTCAATGTAGAAACAGAATCAATGACAATGTTGCCGGATGCTTTCTGTTTGCTCATGGTAAGGGTGACATCACCACCATTGGAGCCGCTGGTTCCCCAGGAGTCTGCCTGTGCACGAAGGATGTTTCCGGTACTGTCGGTGTTGGTGATTGTGTTATTGGTCAGACTGATCTTGGCAGAAATATTGGTCACATAAAACGTATCGCCCTTTTTGGTGGTAATCTTAGATCCGGCTGTTTTAATCTTTAAGTTATAGGCATTTGTTGTGACTTTGATGTTATTTAAGATCAGGTTTGCACCATCCGAAGCGAGGATACCGGAGTTTGTGCCATAAAAGCTGGTGCTGTCGCCACCATCAGAATTTCCGGTTTTCTTTTGATACCATGAAGTATAGAAGGTCTTCCTTAAATGAACTTAAAAGTTTTAGACTCTTTAGAAAAACTTTATTTGTCCCCGGTATCCGGCTGCGTTACAATAATTACGGAGGTGGCGATATGGCAAATACAACCAAGCTTGCACTTGAAGCATCCTTAAAAGAACTCCTGCGGACAAAACCGATTGACAGGATCACAATCAATGATCTGACGGAACATTGTGGCATCAGCCGCATGACGTTTTATTATCACTTTAAGGATATTTATGATCTGGTGGAGTGGGCGTGCGTGGAGGACGGAACGCGTGCTTTGCAGGGAAAAAAGACGTATGACACCTGGCAGGAAGGAATTGCGCAGATATTTGAGGCGGTTCTGGAGAATAAGCCGTTTATTATGAATGTATATCATGCGGTTGCCCGCGAAAAAGTTGAGCAGTATTTGTATAAGTTGACGTATGAACTGATCGTAAACGTCGTGGAAGAAAAATGCAAAGGCATTGCGATTGCAGACGAGGATAAATGTTTTATTGCGGATTTTTATAAGTATGGATTTGTAGGTATCATGCTTGACTGGATCGACAAGGGCATGCATGAGGATTACCATAAGATCGTTATGATGATGGGGACGGCACTCGACGGAAATATTGCGCGGTCAATTGAGAATTTTAAACAGAAATAAAAATTAATCAAAATGCCTGAAATGATAAAAAACTTATCATTTCAGGCACTTTGTAAATGGTATCTTTTCACAGAGATGGTAAGATAACCATATCATATTTGTTCCAGAAACAATCTGTCACGTTGCAGGTCTTATGATTTTATGGAAATTGATTTTAAAATGAATCAGAGACATGCAACGAAGAAACACTAAATGAGAAACAGCCAATGAAGCAGAAAGGAGATTTTTCTATGTCAAATAAGAATAAGAAATTAGGACTTGGAATCGCAGCCATTGCTGTAGCAGGCGCAGGAATTGCCTATGTTACACAGCAGACAAACAAGCAGAAAATAAAAAAGATAGCGAAGGCAGAGCCACCGGTCAATTACCGCAACACTGAGCGCGGAAAATATGAAAAGAACAGCAAAGGTATTTATTATACCAATGGAAACTATGAGGCATTTGCCCGGCCAAAGAAACCGGAAGGTGTCGATGAAAAAAATGCATACATTGTAGGAAGTGGACTTGCGGCACTCGCAGCGGCTTGTTTTCTTGTAAGAGACGGCCAGATGCCGGGTTCCCACATTCATATTTTAGAGGCGATGGATGTGGCAGGCGGTGCCTGTGACGGAATTTTTGATCCGACACGCGGTTATGTGATGCGCGGCGGTCGTGAGATGGAAAATCATTTTGAATGTCTGTGGGATCTGTTCCGTAGTATTCCTTCTTTGGAAGTGGAGGGCGCATCTGTGCTGGATGAGTATTACTGGCTGAACAAGGAAGATCCAAACTATTCGCTCTGCCGCGCAACCGAAAACCGCGGAAAGGATGCACATACGGATGGAAAGTTTAACTTAAGCCAGAAAGGCTGCATGGAAATCATGAAACTGTTCATGACAAAAGATGAGGATCTCTATGACAAGACCATCGAGGATGTGTTTGATGAGGAAGTCTTTGATTCGACTTTCTGGCTGTACTGGCGCACCATGTTCGCATTTGAAAACTGGCACAGTGCACTGGAAATGAAACTGTATTTCCAGCGGTTTATCCACCATATTTCCGGGCTGCCGGATTTTTCCGCACTGAAATTTACACGCTATAATCAGTACGAATCACTAATTCTACCGATGAAGAAATATCTCGAGGATGCCGGTGTAGAGTTCCAGTTCAATACCGAAGTAACGAACGTTATTTTTGACATCAAAGATGGAAAGAAAGTGGCAAAAGCCATTGACTGCAAAGTGAAAGGTGTAGAGACTGGAATCGTTCTGACCGAAAATGATCTGGTATTTGTCACAAACGGAAGCTGTACGGAAGGTACGATTTATGGCGATCAGAACCATGCACCAAACGGTGATGCCGAAGTGCGGACCAGTGGTTGTTGGAACCTGTGGAAGAACATTGCAAAACAGGATCCGGCGTTCGGACATCCGGAAAAATTCTGTTCCGATATTACAAAGACCAATTGGGAGTCGGCAACCGTTACCACATTGGATGACAAGATTCTTCCATATATTGAGAAGATCTGCCAGCGTGATCCGCGCGGCGGAAAGACCGTTACCGGTGGAATCGTAAGCTGTAAGGATTCCAGCTGGCTGTTAAGCTGGACGATCAACCGTCAGGGACAGTTCAAGGAGCAGGACAAAGACAAAGTCTGTGTATGGGTATACGGTCTGTTTACCGATGTGCCGGGCGATTTTATCAAGAAGCCAATGAAAGAGTGTACCGGTAAAGAGATTACAGAAGAGTGGCTGTACCATCTGGGTGTGCCGGAAGACCAGATTGAGGATCTTGCAGAGCACAGTGCTGTCTGCGTACCGACCATGATGCCGTATATCACAGCATTTTTCATGCCAAGAACCAAGGGAGACCGCCCGGATGTTATTCCGGATGGCTGTGTCAACTTTGCATTCCTCGGACAGTTTACCGAGACGCCGAGAGACACCGTATTTACAACCGAGTATTCCGTGCGTACCGCAATGGAAGCGGTCTACGGACTGCTCGGTGTGGACCGCGGCGTGCCGGAAGTATGGGGAAGTGTCTACGATGTGCGTGAACTGTTAGACAGCAGCGTGAAGCTGATGGATGGCAAGTCCCCGCTGCAGATGAACCTTGGACCGCTCAATGTGATCAAGAAACCGCTTTTGAATAAAATCAAAGGAACCGTGATTGAAAAATTGTTGCGGGATCATGATATATTGCGTGATGGAATGATTTAAAATGAAATTAGACAATACAAAAGAAGAGGCAAGCTGCCTCTTCTTTTGCTGTAAATATGTTTATGATTCATATTCTTTTTGTAATTCTTTTTCAAGTTCTCTCGGACGAAAATCTACGCCTCTGGAAGAATCGGAATCCGGATCATCTCCGAAATGATAATCATTTCCCGGAAGAATTGCATTTAATAAAATACCTACGATTGCTGCAATCGCAAGTGAAGTCAGTGTGATGGAAGTCCCTGCGATAGTAAAAGTAAGTCCATCGGAGAAACCAAGTCCGCTGACTAAGATGACACCTGCGATAATCAGATTACGCGATTTCGTGAAGTCTACGTGATTTTCCACTACATTACGCACGCCGATGGCAGAAATCATACCGTAGAGAATGAAGCTGACTCCACCGATGATGGAATATGGCATAGTGGCGATAATCTGAGCAAACTTAGGAATAAAACTAAGGACAATCGCATATATAGCAGCGAGACGAACAACCTTTGGATCATGGACACGGGAAAGTTCGAGTACACCGGTATTCTCACCGTATGTGGTGTTGGCAGGTCCACCAATCAAAGCGGAGAAAGAAGTCGCAAGACCGTCACCAATCAAAGTACGATGAAGTCCCGGATCTTCCAGGAAGTTCTCACCAACGGTTGCGGAGATTGCAGACATATCACCGATATGTTCCATCATGGTTGCAATGGCAATCGGTGCCATAACAAGAATGGCAGTGAGGTTGAACTTTGGCAGCTGGAAAGGTGGGAGTCCGACGACAGCAGCGTCTGCAACAGTCTTAAAGTTAAAGATTGCATCTCCGTTTGGATTTGTAAATCCCAGGAAATGGAGTGCCAGGGCAAATACATAGGAGACAACTACACCCATAAGGATTGGAATGATCTTAAACATTCCCTTGCCCCAGATATTAAAGATAATAATGGTAGCTAATGCGACAATTGCAATCAGCCAGTTGGTAGAAGCATTATTAACAGCGGATGGCGCAAGACTTAATCCGATACAGATAATGATTGGTCCGGTCACAACTGGAGGAAGAAAACGCATCACGCGCTTTACCCCGATCAGTTTAATAATCAGTGCAAGAATCAGATAGAGAAGACCGGCAACAAAGATACCGCCGCATGCATATTGCAATTTTTCTGAATCTGGCATATTTGCAAAAATACCGGATTTGAGATTTGCGATACTTAAAAATCCACCCAGGAATGCAAAGGATGAACCAAGGAAAGCAGGAACTTTCAGTTTGGAACATAAATGGAAAAACAGAGTACCGAAACCGGCACAGAATAAGGTTACCTGAATGGAAAGAACCTGATTCCCACTTTTAAAGTAGCTGTTTACCAGCATTGGAACAAGAATGGTTGCACCGAACATGGCAAACATATGCTGCAGACCGAGCAGCAGCATTTTTGGAACACCTAAGACGCTGGCGTCCTTGATGATGTCTTTTTTCTGACTCATTTGTATAACTCCTCCTTAAAATAAATTATTTATACACTAACATCTGTTTTGACATAAGGTTCAGAACAGATTGTAGTTTCTCCAATGACATCCAGATAGAAATTAGCCATGGTCTGCGCCTGATAAGGAGCAACCCACAGATAGCCGACCCAGAGTGTGAGCGCGGATAAAAGCTGTAATCCCACAAAACTCAGGATAAGATAAAACAGACGGCCCCGATGTCCTTTCATAATACCGTGACTCACTTTTAAAGCCTCTGTCGGTCGCATTTGCGGGTGGTCGATGACCAGATACAAAGAGAGTGCATACTGTAATTCCACAATCACGAGCAGGACGATGCTTATAATGGTAAGTACAGAAAAAATAATAATATTATAGAGAGTAAATCCCTTGAAAAACATAAGAAACATGCCTGCAATCATAGGAATCATCGTTGGAATGGTGATGAGCACCATAAGCAGTCCGGTAAGAATGTACCGGTCCGGATGATTCGAAAATCCATAGAAAAGCATCTTAAAAGAATAAGGCTGCTTTCTTGCCATCGACAGATGTACGCGGATGACACCTGCGGATAAGATCACGGTGACAAGAGAAATTAAAAAATTTGCCACATAGAAAACAATGGTCTGGAACAGCGCCTGATGCGTGTCCTGTAACATGGAAAACGGGAGTTCCAACACAAGTGGGAGAAGCGTTGCCACGAGGGAAACACCCATCGGAATTCCAAAATGGCCGCAAAGATTTTGTCTTGCGATGCGTTTCAGTTCTTTGCCTGGTTTATTCATAGAAAAGGCTCCTTTAAATCTGTTTTTGTTTTTGCTATAATGAATCATTATGAAGACGAATGAAATTTACGATAAATGTTTTTACATCATAGGCTGGATTTGCATTGGCGTGCTGACAGTCCTTTGGATCATCTGGAAAGCAGGATTTCTCAGCGGGATAACAATCCCCCCGTGCACACTTCACAGTATTACGGGATATTACTGTCCCGGCTGTGGTGGAACCCGTGCCGTGCGATTTTTGTTGCAGGGGCGTGTATTAAAATCCCTTTATTACCATCCGATCGTTGTATATACAGCAGTTTTTGGCAGCTGGTTTATGAGTTCCCAGACGATACAGAGGTTGTCCAAAGGTAAAATCGCAATCGGTATGCACTACCGTGATATCTACTTGTGGATCGCACTTGGGCTTGTACTTGCAAACTGCCTCATAAAAAATCTGGTGCTTGCAGTGACAGGATATGCCATGATGTAACAAAGTGACTTTTATTGTTGAAGCAGCTGGTTGTAATCAATGCCGGTCATGTCAGAGTAGGCTTTGAGAATACCTTCGATACTTCCGTACTCGTGCAGTGTAAATGCAAACGCCGAAATATAAATGACAGCCGTAAGCACAATTCCGATGATTCCGAGAATGAGACCGACCTGCGCTTTGGCGCCGTAGCGCATTTGTCCGCCGCGCGACAGAGAAGCCAGAATGATGGCTAGTGCACCGCAGGGAATTGCCAGATACAAGCAGGTACAGCTTGCAATCGAAATGATACCAAGAGTCATAGCGGCAATCTCCATACGGTCAGAATGATTGCCGGAAACAGGTTGTCCGTACATGTTGCCGGACGAATTGTACATATCCATGTGTTACCTCCAAAACTTATTGATTTCATTTTAGCACTTCATATATAATAGGGAAAGATAAAAATGCCATGAAAGGAAAAATCTTATGGATATCATGAAAAAGATAGCAGCAGAGCTTGGTGTTCGTGCCAATCAGGTAGAGGCTGCCGTAAAATTAATTGATGAGGGATGTACGATCCCTTTTATTGCCAGATACCGTAAGGAGGCAACGGGCGCATTGAATGATGAGCAGTTGCGTGATCTTTATGACCGTCTGGTTTATTTGCGTAATCTGGAAGAAAAGAAACAGACCGTTCTGGCTTCCATTGAAGAGCAGGGAAAACTGACCGAAGAACTTCGCAGTCAGATTCTTGCAGCAGAAACACAGGTCGCAGTGGATGATCTGTATCGCCCATATCGTCCGAAGCGACGTACCAGAGCAACGATTGCAAAGGAAAAAGGCTTAGAGCCGCTGGCAAATATATTGATGCTTCAGATGTTGAAGACACCGGTTTTGGAAGAAGCTGCCAAATATGTTGATCCGGAGAAAGAAGTGGCAACACCGGAGGAGGCGTTGGCCGGAGCCCAGGATATTCTGGCAGAGTTTATCTCAGATAATGCCGATTACCGCAAGCATATCCGTGAACTGACGATGAAGAAAGGTTCCCTCGTGTCTGCGGCAAAAGATCCGGAGGCGGAGTCTGTCTATGAAATGTACTATGATTACAACGAACCACTTGCCAAGGCCGCTGGACACCGCACACTTGCCATAAACCGAGGGGAAAAAGAAAAAGTTCTTACCGTGCGCATCGAAGCTCCGGTTGACGATGTTATCCGCTATCTGGAAAAACAGGTGATTACCAATACCCAGGCGCAGACCGCACAGATCCTTCGTGATGTAATTGCAGATGCCTATGACCGTCTGATCGCACCCGCAATCGAACGTGAAATCCGGAATGATTTATCGGAAAAAGCGGAAGATGGTGCAATCAAAGTGTTTGGAAAGAACTTAGAGCAGCTTCTGATGCAGCCGCCAATCAAGGGACAGGTTGTGCTTGGCTGGGACCCGGCATTTCGTACCGGATGTAAGCTTGCGGTAGTGGATGAGACAGGAAAAGTACTGGATACGACCGTGATTTATCCGACAGCACCGCAGAACAAAGTGGAAGAAGCAAAAGCCGTATTGAAAAAGCTGATTTCCAAATATCACATCACGCTGATTTCACTGGGCAATGGCACGGCCTCCAGAGAGTCCGAGCAGATCATTGTGCAGCTGTTAAAAGAAATTCCGGTACATGTGCAGTACATCATCGTAAATGAAGCCGGTGCATCTGTATACTCGGCAAGTAAGCTGGCAACAGAAGAATTTCCAAATTTCGATGTGGGACAAAGAAGTGCGACATCAATGGCGCGCCGTCTGCAGGACCCACTTGCAGAACTGGTAAAAATCGATCCGAAATCAATCGGTGTCGGACAGTATCAGCATGACATGAACCAGAAGAAATTGAGCGAAGCCCTGTCTGGTGTCGTGGAGGATTGTGTTAACCGTGTCGGTGTGGATTTGAATACGGCATCCGCCTCTCTTTTGGAATATATTTCCGGAATCAGCAAGGCGATTGCAAAAAATATCGTGACGTATCGAGAAGAGAATGGTGCATTTACCGCCCGTTCCCAGCTCTTGAAAGTGGCAAAACTCGGACCGAAAGCATACGAGCAGAGTGCCGGATTTATGCGGATCAGCGATGGAAAAAATCCGTTGGATGCAACCGGCGTACATCCGGAGTCCTATGCCGCAACGAAAGCATTGCTGGAAAAAATGGGCTATACACTCGAAGACGTCAAGAACAGAAATGTAGTTGGAATCTCTAAGAAAATCCGCGATTACAAAAAGCTTGCGGAAGAATTGGAGATTGGAGAACTTACATTGCGCGATATCGTAAAGGAACTGGAAAAGCCGGCGCGTGATCCGCGAGACGACATGCCAAAGCCGATTTTGCGCAGCGATGTACTGGAGATGAAAGACCTTACACCGGGCATGGTGCTCAAGGGAACGGTGCGTAATGTTATTGATTTTGGTGCCTTTGTAGATATCGGTGTCCACCAGGATGGACTTGTACATATTTCACAGATGTGTGACCGCTACATCAAGCATCCGCTGGAAGTTGTCAGTGTTGGTGATATTGTTGAAGTAAAGGTGCTGAGTGTGGATCTCACAAAGCAGAGAATCCAGCTTACCATGAAAATGTAGAAAAATGGGTTGACAGATACGGCCCATGTGCATACAATAGCAGTAGAAATGAATAGGAATTCTTCGGGGCAGGGTGAGACAATGGAGAGCATTCATTGTGGATTCCCGACCGACGGTTATAGTCCGTGAACTGCAGTTTGCAGCCGATCCGGTGGAACTCCGGAACCGACAGTATAGTCTGGATGAGAGAAGAAATTATCATGTATTGCCTGTCGCAGAAATATATCTGCAGGACAAGGATATATGTGTAACAAAGCCTCGGTCAGTTGATCGGGGCTTTTATTTTCAGACAATCGTTATGCCTGGAAAATAAATTTCTCCTGGGATTCCTTGAATAACATTAACATGTAAAGGAGAATGAACATGAGTAACGAAACAAACGCAGTAATGAAAAACATTACAAACAAAGCAGGAACCGGAAAGAAAATGAATTATGGAGTGCGCTTCACGACGATGACAGCGATGCTTTCCGCAATCGCATTTATTTTAATGTATTTGGAGATTCCACTTCCGATGATCATGCCGGATTTCATTAAATTTGATTTTTCTGATCTGCCGGCATTGATCGGAACCTTCGCATTTGGCCCGGTCAGCGGTGTGATTATCTGTCTGATCAAGAATTTGTTACACCTGATGGTTTCAAAGAGTATGTTTGTAGGAGAACTTTCCAACTTCATCTTAGGATGTGCATTTGTGATTCCGGCCGGATTGATCTATCATTTTAAGAAGACAAAGACAGGCGGTCTGCTTGGAGGTGTAGTCGGAGCCATCTTCATGGGTGTATTCAGTGTCGCATCCAACTACTTTATCGTATATCCGGTATATTACAAAGTGGCAATGCCGGAGGAAGTGATTCTTGGTGCATATCAGGCAATTATTCCGGCTATGAAGTCCATTTTACAGTGTCTGGTTTGCTTTAACCTTCCATTTACAATTGTAAAAGGATTAATTTCCGTTGCAATCTGTATGGTATTTTATAAACCAATTTCTCTTGTGCTTAAGGGAAGAGACAACCGCTAATTGAATAACTGCTACTACAACTTATGTGCGCATCGCATGTATCCATTTCAGATATTCTGTCCAGAATGAGAAGGGTATGTGGGATGCGCATTCCATTTTCCGGTCTTTTCATTTGATGAGAGAACTGTTATAATGAACACAAAAAAAGCGATAAAAAGCAGGAGAATACAATGAACACAGCATTTGATATCAAACTCGAAGCAAAGGATTTGTTTCGCTTTAATATGTATCAGACTTACACCGGATTACAGGGGTGGATTTCCATTATTCTTGGAATACTTGCTTTTGTAATGGCAGGGATCACATTCGGACATGCAGAGACAATGTACACAATTTTATATATTGGAGTGGGAATTTTGTTTCTCGTTTATGTGCCGGGATCTCTCTGGATGAGGGCAAATGCAACCATAAAAACGAATGCGGTGCTTGCAGGAACACTTCACTATGAAGTGAGTGAAGAATGCATTCGTGTAACACAGGGCGAGGAATCCGGAGAACTGCCATGGGATGCGGTATACAAGATTGTATCAAACGACAAACAGGTTCTTATATACAGCAATCGTGTCAATGCTTATATTATCCCAAGAACACAGATCGGAGAGCAGTATGATATGTTTTGCAGAATCGCAGAAAAGAAACTGGAAAAATTCCGTTTAAAATTGAAAAAATAAAGTTGAGGAAATAAAATGGAAGAAAAGAAAACTGAAATTTGTATAGAAACCTATTCTGCGGAGGAGACGCTTGCACTCGGAGAAGAACTTGGACGCAAGGCAAAGCCGGGAGATGTCTATACTCTGGTAGGAGATCTCGGCGTAGGCAAAACGGTTCTGACACAGGGCATTGCGCATGGACTTGATATCACAGAACCCATCTGCAGTCCGACGTTTACGATTGTGCAGGTATATGAAGAGGGGCGTATGCCGTTCTATCATTTTGATGTGTATCGTATCGGAGACATTGAAGAGATGGATGAGATCGGGTACGAAGATTATTTTTACGGGGATGGATTATGCATGATCGAGTGGTCCAACCTCATAGAAGAAATTTTGCCGGAACATCGTAAAGAAATCACAATCGAAAAGGATTTGGAAAAAGGATTTGACTATCGCAAAATTACCATTTGCGACAAGTAAGGAAGAAAGAGGCTAGAAAATGAAAATACTTGCATTGGACAGTTCAGGGCTTGTTGCCAGTGTAGCTGTTGTTGAAGATGACAATTTACTTGGAGAATATACGATTAATTATAAGAAAACACATTCCCAGACATTGCTTCCGATGTTGGATGAAGTGGCAAAAATGATTGAGCTGGATCTGAGTACTGTGGATGTAATTGCAGTTTCAGCGGGACCGGGATCCTTTACCGGACTGCGTATCGGTTCAGCTACTGCAAAAGGACTGGCGCTTGCTTTGCATAAAAAGATTGTTTCTGTGCCGACCGTAGACGCGCTGGCGTACAATTTGTGGAATAGTCCGTCTCTGGTTTGCCCGCTTATGGATGCACGCAGACAGCAGACCTATACGGGCTTGTACAAGTTTACGGATGGAACTATGGACACTGTGCTCCCACAGTGTGTTGTTGGCATACAGGAAATCATAGAAAAAATAAATGAGATGGGCGAAGCGGTTACATTTCTCGGCGATGGTGTGCCGGTATTCCGGGAATATATCGAGGAGAACCTCAAAGTACCATTTTCTTTTGCACCGGCGCATTGTAACAAACAGCGCGGAGCCAGTGTGGCAGTACTTGGCGCAATTCTTTATGCACAGGGCAAAGCAGAAGATGCGGCAGATCACAAGCCGGAATATCTGCGCCTGTCACAGGCAGAGCGCGAACGCCAGAAAAAGGAAAGAGATTTTCGTATATGATCATACGACAGATGACAAAAGAAGACGCGACAGAAGTTGCGCAAATTGAAAAAGAATGTTTTTCCCAGCCGTGGAGCACACAGGGCTTTATCGATGCGCTGAATCATTCTGCTTTTTTCCTTGTCGCAGAGGAAGCAAAGCAGATTTTAGGATATGTTGGAATGTACGTTACCGTTCCAGAAGGTGAAATCACGAATGTAGCAGTAAAACCGGAATATCGTGACCGGAAAATTGGAAGTACATTGGTGGAACAGATGCAGCAATGGAGTCTGGAACATGGTGTGAATCGTATTGTTCTGGAAGTACGTTCCGGGAATATGCCTGCAATTTGTTTATATGAACACAAAGGCTTTGTGAAACTGGGCGTTCGAAAAAACTTTTATCAGTTTCCTAAGGAAGATGCAGATATTATGGAATGGAACGGATAATGGATAAGAAAAAGAATAGGAAGAAAAATTTATGTTAGATGTTTGTTTGTTAGGAACAGCAGGCATGATGCCGCTGCCGAACCGGTGGCTGACATCACTTATGCTACGATATAATGGCAGCAGTCTTTTGATTGACAGCGGAGAAGGAACGCAGATCGCAATCAAAGAGGCCGGACTTAGTTTTAAACCGATTGATATATTGTGTGTGACACATTTTCATGCAGACCATATCAGCGGGCTTCCGGGATTGCTTCTTACCATGGGAAATGCAGACAGAACAGAGCCGTTGACGATTATCGGACCCAAGGGACTGACCCGGGTTGTAGAGGCTTTGCGCACGATCGCACCGGAACTCCCTTTTGAAATTATATGCTGGGAATTAAAAGAACCGAACGAAGTGATCGAGATGAATGGATACGAAATTCATGCATTTCGTGTTCAGCATAAAGTAGTCTGCTATGGATATTCGGTAGAAATACACCGCGCGGGCAAATTTTCCGTGGAGCGTGCAAAGGAGCAGGATGTTCCAATGAAATTGTGGAGCCGTCTGCAAAAAGGCGAGATCATTGAACAGGATGGAATTACTTATACACCGCAGATGGTGCTTGGGGCACCAAGGAAAGGATTAAAAGTCACATACTGTACCGATACAAGACCATTGGATAGCATTGTGGAGGCAGCGAAAGACTCGGATTTATTTATTTGTGAAGGCATGTATGCCGAAAAAGAAAAACTTGCCAAGGCAAAGCAATATAAACATATGACTTTTTATGAAGCAGCAGACATGGCAAAACGTGCAAAGGTACAGGAATTATGGCTGACGCATTTTTCACCGTCTCTGGTTCGTCCGCAGGAATATCTGCCGGAAGTGCAGAAAATTTTCCCGAATGCGCATCTCGGAAAAGACGGAAAAAGCGTTGAACTGGTATTTCAGGAGGAATAGGTATGAAGAAAAAAGCAGGTATCGTAATATTGGCTGTTTTATTTGTAGCACTGATTTGCGGAAGTTTTTACTATGTGAAAATAAAATCAAATGCAACACCGGATGAAGATACGCATCTGACAAAGATACAGAAAATTACTACGCGTGATCTGGAAAAAAATTATCCTAAGACACCGAGAGCCGTAGTGAAGCTGTATAACCAGATTATTACCAGCTATTATGAAAAAGAGTATACCGACGAAGAATTTGACGCATTGGTTGATCAGGCAATGCTTCTTTTTGATGACGAGCTGGCAAAGAATAATCCAAAGGATACATACATACAGTCCATAAAAACAGAAATCGCAGATTATGATAATCGTTCCCGGCAGATTCGCCAGACGGACGTCTGCGACAGCGATGATGTACTATACACAACGGATCCAAAAAATGACGATAAGCTGGCATATGTGACGGCGTCTTATTTTGTAAAAGAAGATAAGAGTTTTACAAAGACATACCAGATGTATGTACTGCGTAAGGATAAGAATGAAAACTGGAAAATACTTACCTACTATCAGATTGACAAAAATCCGAACGAAGATGCTACGGAATAGTAGCAGAACATAAAAGCAAACAAGCGAAGAAGAAGGAAATGAAAATGGATGAAATAAAAATACTTGCAATCGAGAGCTCCTGCGATGAGACAGCAGCAGCTGTCGTTGTAAATGGAAGAGATTTGCGCTCTAACGTAATCTCTTCTCAGATTGCGCTGCACACATTGTATGGTGGGGTGGTGCCGGAAATCGCTTCCCGTAAGCATATTGAAAAAATAAATCAGGTAATTGAACAGGCCCTTGCAGACGCATCCATGACATTGGATGATATCGATGCAATTGGTGTGACTTATGGACCGGGGCTGGTGGGTGCACTTCTGGTCGGAGTTGCAGAAGCGAAAGCAATCAGCTACGCAAAGAATATTCCTCTGGTTGGAGTACATCATATTGAGGGACATATCAGCGCAAATTACATTGAAAATCCCGATTTGGAGCCGCCGTTTTTATGCCTTGTAGTATCAGGGGGGCATACACATCTGGTAAAAGTA
>OLSQ01001713.1_pt1 | contig 17305 bp, 11 predicted proteins | sample 1672561 | NCBI WGS metagenome assembly OLSQ01 (sample SAMEA3136699, study PRJEB25190) | human gut metagenome | biome: human gut; feature: human-associated habitat; material: faeces | place: Austria | collected 2013 | reverse complement strand
GGCGTTCCGTCTGCCCGAAAAGGATAAAAAGGCAGTGCGGCCGGAATAATATCGGCCGCACTGCCTTTATTTTGTACGTGGCGTGCCTTACGCTATCGGCGCAGGGGAGTGTTTTACGGCCGCCCATCCGGTGATGACCATGACGAATCCGATGATGCCGAGGATTGCAGCGATGGCCGTTATGATGTTTCCCACCAACGGAATCCAGCCGAGAATGACCGTAATGCCAACGGCGATGATGTTGAGCAGCATGGCAATGAAAAGTTGGTTGAATCCGTTTCGTGCTTTCTCCGGCATGGCCGCCGACTTCTTGAGCGTGTTGAAACCGACCAGCATCATGACGAATGCGACAAAATTGATGATGCCGTTTATCCAGGCCGGTATGCCGAAAATGCCCAGAATGGCTGTCACGATGGAGAGGATGGCAGCCGTACGTATCTGACCAAGGGCTACGCCCTCTTTTTCGCCCACTGCGCTGCGAAGATTGCCCAGACCTATCATGTAGAGCACATACCCCACGGCTACGGCTATTTCAGCTATCCATGTGAGTACCCGGAAGACGACACCCGCTCCCACCATGGAAAATACGACGGTCAGGCCGCCGAGAAGGCCGACCACGATGGTGCCTATCGAGAAGATGAGGACTGCATTGAAGATGCTGTTGGTCGTATGCGACCAGTTTTGTACATTCTGTTCCATAAAATAGTACCTGTTTTGAGTTGTCGAATCATTGCCGGCGTCCGTTCCGGCTCCGGTGCGTATTGTGTCCGTACCGGCTGTACCGTATTGCGTACGACGGTACCGCACGCCTACATTGTAACAAATGTAGCGAATAATTCCGAGAAGGCATGGATGCAGGGAATAAAATCGCCCTGTCCTTTGCAACCTCTCAGAAGATGAACGCCTGTTTGGGTGTACGTATCTCCTCCCGTTCGGTTTTCGCCGGGTCGTACGGGTCACCGTAATTGAACCTTTTCCCTACAGGCCATGCCTCAAAGTCTTTGTCGTCGGGTGTTACGAGATAGCGCTCCACCTCTTCCTGTCGCTCCGTACTGCTGTCGAGCCATCCCTCCGCCCTCTCGTCGGGCAATATCAGGGGCATCCGGAACGGATGTGCCCCGCCATTGTGAATCTCCCGCAGCATCGGATTGGCGGATATGGTTATCATGACGAACGAGAGCAGCGTATTTCCGTTTTCCGTGTCCGGCCATTCGTCGTACAGACCTGCAATGGAGAAGAGACCGCCGTCGGTACGTTGTATATAGTACGGGCGGCTCAGACCGCTCTCGTCGTAATGAGGCTCGAAAAATCCCGTTACCGGAATGATGCAGCGCCGCTGCCGCCACAATTTACGCCACGGCCACGAGGTGAAAAGGTGTTCCGCCTGTGCATTCTTGTACATATGCTCCCTTTCATACCGCTCTTTCTCGGTAAGGGTGGCGGAATGGGGAACAAGTCCCCAACGCATGACCTGAAGCTGGTCGCTTCCGTTTACTATCACCGTGTAGGGTGCGGCGTATGCCGGACTTACGTACATGCCCTCGTTCAGGCGATAATCGTAGATGGCCGTCCTCCCGCCTGTGTCCGCAGACAGACGCGCTTCGTGTTCCTTGTCGGCCAACATGAGACGCGCAGCATCCACACGGTCGGTCCGGCGGCCGTATTTGCGGGCGATATCTTCCGCCTGCATATGCTGTGAAGTGAAAAAACACATGGTCAATGCCTATTGATTGATATGGGGAACCCTGCAAAATTTGTGCTATGCGCAGAGTCCGTATGCTCCGAATCGGGGCCCAGATGAGAAGAAAGCGGTACGGATTTTTTATATGCAGGTTGGGGGCACTGTAATAAAGGGGGTTAAACCCGTACCGCCTATTGTTTTCACGCTTTAAATATAGTAAAAAATACGGTGCCATACAACACAATTACATAATAATCTATATTATCTATAAATTTTTGTACCCTGCATCGTTTTGCGGCGGTCGTTTCCGACATCCGTAGTACCTGTACATTGCTGTTTCAAGTGTGATTTCTGCTAATCTACCTAAAATCAGCACACCGATTCTTGACCCTATCAAAGACACGAAAATATATCCGGACGTCTGCCTCGAACGGCAGTTTCAGCTTCCCTTCCCTCGCTCTTCCGGCGGCCGCACATCCCGACAGAGGAGCACAGTTACCATACCGCAGCACACCGCTCCGCCCCCTTTCGTTCCCTCCGTCCGCACACGAAAAAGGGATGCTCCGAGAAGCATCCCTCCGTAATACGGGCCGTATCCTCTACCCTATCTCCACGAGCGGGGCATTCTCCGCAACGGTATCGCCCACGTTTACATCGATGCGCACGACCGTTCCTTCGAAATCCGAAGCGATGCTGTTCTCCATCTTCATCGCTTCGAGAACGGCGACCTCCTGTCCGGCCTTCACCGCGTCGCCGACCTTCACTTTGAGTTCGATGATGCGGCCCGGCAGCGGAGCCGTCACGACGTTGCCCGTGATCACGGCCTGCGTCTCTCCGGCGGGCGTCTCCCCGGCCTTGGCGGCAGGTTCGGCCGGCTTCGAAGCCTCGTAGGCCTTCACCTTCATATTGGTCAGGAACGTCTTGGCGACCAGCGGGAACAACTCCAGCAGCAGCACCTCCTTTTCATCGGCGGCGAGCTTCACGCCTCCGGCTTCGGGAAGCTCGGGATTGGGCTGCATCTGGTATTTCGAGGTGTCGTAAGGAGTCTCCTCGCGCACGCCGCAGATCTTGAACCGGAACTCGGGGTCGATCTTCACCGGCGTCTTGCCGTACTCGCCCTTCACGAGGCCCACGAACTGCGACGACTTGTTGGTGTACATCGGACGTCCGGCCTTCTCGTCGAGGGCGCAGTTGACGGCCTGCGCACCCACGATCTGCGAGGTGGGGGTCACCAGCGGCGGCAGACCCGCGGCCAGGCGCACCGAAGGGATCAGCTCCATGGCGCGGGGCAGGATCTCCTCGGCCTTGAGCTGCTTGAGCTGGGCCACCATGTTCGAATACATGCCGCCGGGAATCTCGGCCTTCTGCACCAGTTCGTTCGGAGCCGGGAAGCCGAAATAGGCCTCGATCTTGCGGCAGGCGTCGATCGTGGCGTTCTCGTCGTCGTGCTGCGCCGCGGCGATCGCCCGGTCGAACAGGGCGTCGATCTCGGCGGGAAGCGTGTCGGTCACCGGGTTGAACGCCTTCGGCTCGGGTTTCTCGACGCCGAAGACCGACTGGTTCAGCTCCTTGCGGATGTCCCGCAGCTGGGTGTTGATCTTGGCCACGGCCTCCATGTTCACGCCCGTTTCGATGCCCAGCTTCTTGCAGAAAACATGGATCAGCTCGATGGCCGGGGCGCCCGTGCCTTCGGCGAAGTACCAGCAGTTGGTGTCCACGACGTCGACCCCGGCGATGATGGCCGAAAGCACCGAAGCCAGTCCGTAGCCCGGCGTGCAGTGGGTATGGAAATCGACGGGAACCGAAAGGTTCTTCTTCAGCAGGCGCACCAGCGTGGCGACGCGGCGCGGCGGAATCAGACCCGACATGTCCTTGATGGTGATCATGTCGGCGCCCAGTGCGGCCATCTGGCGGGCCTTGTCGAGGAAATAGGCGTCGGTGAAGACCGGTTTGGGGGCCGATTTGCCCGTCAGCCTGGCCCAGAAACCCGGTTCGGGGTATTTCGGGTCCACGGTGTAGCAAACCGCACAGTCGGCGATGCCGCCGTACTGCTTGACGTATTTGACGGTCGATTTCACGTTGTCGACGTCGTTCAGGGCGTCGAAGATCCGCATGATGCCCAAACCGCTCCGGATCGAGTTGCGGCAGAAGCCGTCGATGATTTCGTCCGTATAGGGCGAGTAGCCGAACAGGTTGCGGCCGCGCGAAAGGGCCGTGAGTTTCGAGACATCGCCCACTGCCTTGTGGATGGTTTCGAGGCGCGTCCACGGATTCTCGTCGAGATAACGCATCACCGAGTCGGGGACGGCGCCGCCCCACACCTCCATCGCATAGAAATTGGCATCTTTGTAGAACGGCAGGCAGCGGTCGATCTGCTCCTGGTTCATACGCGTTGCGAAGGACGACTGCTGGCCGTCACGCAACGTAAGGTCTCTGATTTTGAGATTTCTCGCCATTTTATAATATCATTTAAGGGTTCTTTGGCACGAATCCATTGTTATTCGAATAACAAAGGTAATAAACCCTCACGAATATGCAACTTTTTTCCGGGGAATTTTCAGGAAAAACGCCCCGGCCGCTTTCTTTCCGTAAAAAAGACGGGAAACAGAACGATCATCCGCCCGATCTGCCGCCGGGCTGGAACAGTTCCCGGTCGGGAAGCCCGTCGAGGTATCTGCGTTTGAAGACATTGACGCAGAAGACAAACATCGCCAGCATCAGCGGCCCGAAGATGACGCCCATAAAGCCGAAGAGCGACAGACCGATGAAGACCCCGAAAATGGTGATGAGCGGGTGCACGTCGGCCATCTTCTTCTGCATGACCATCCGCACGAGGTTGTCCACCTGCGTGACGACCAGCGTGCCGTACATCACCAGCCCGACGCCCTGCCCCCAGTTGCCGTCGAGGCTCATGTAGGCCGCCAGCGGCAGCCACACGAGGGCCGTGCCGACGATGGGCAGAATCGTGGCGAAGCAGGTCAGCACGCCCCAGAAAAGCGGCTCGGGAACGCCGAAGGCCAGGTAACCGACATAGGCCACCACGCCCTGCGAGACGGCCAGCAGCGGAATGACGATGGCGTTCGAGCGCACGATCATGTGGATTTCGCGCATCACGCTGCGCGCCGCGCGGCGGTCGAACGGCAGGATTTCGCGGCAGTAGGTCTCCATGCGCAGGCCCCCGATCAGCATGAAATAGAGCACGAAGAGCAGCACGACGAGGTTGACGGCGAAATTCACGATGCCGCCCACGAGCCACTGCCCCGCCCTGGGAAGGTAGCCCAGCACCGATTGCAGGTTGCTCTCGGACCAGAGGTCGTAGCCGGTTTTCTGCTGGATGAGTCCGGCGACGTGCCGGACGGGCGTGATGACCGACTGCGGATCAAGGGCCACGCCCTGGATTTTGTCGACGACCATCCAGACGATCAGGCTGATCGGAACGAGGAAGAAGAAGATCGCCTCGCCGAGCAGCAGCGACGCCGCAAGGCTCCGCCGCCACCGCCGCCGTTCGCTCAAGAACCACATCTGACGCCGCAGCAGCACGTAGATCGTCACGGCCCCCAGCAAGCCGCCCAGAAACGGCGTCAGCTCGACGAAGATCGTAAGGCCCAGCCCCGCGATAAGCACGAAAAGCGAATAACGCCAGTATTTTTCACGCACCGAAAGCATACCCCGGCCCCGCGCAAGGAACGTGCCGCAGGCTTCCGGACCGGGAGGCCGGAATGTTGAAATATCGTCGACTGAAAATTTGCGCTATTCTATTGCGGCTCACAAATATTTGATATATATTTGCGCCATGGAAGGAATGGCTGAAATCGTCTGCACAGACACCCCGGAAATGAGTTCCCACGATTGGCGAAAAGCTCTTTCAGGACACACATACGACTGACGAGGGATGTTCCTGCAACGGGAATGTCTCTCGCCGTTTTCTCAAAACGGCCGAATCCGGAAACCGAAACGCCGCGAAAAAGGAAACAAACGATCCATCTACAACGAAACCCAAAAAAATCCCTTATTCACAAAAACCAACGTTTATGAAGAAACTTTTCCTTCTCATGCTCTCGGTCTTCGCATTTTGCGCAGCCGATGCGCAGGTGACGACTTCGGGAATGAACGGCACGGTGACCGACGCCGACGGACAGCCGCTCGCCGGCGCCACGGTCATCGCCGTGCACACCCCTTCGGGCACGCAGTACGGCGCCGTGAGCGACAAGAACGGCGACTACAACCTGCAAGGACTGCGCACGGGAGGTCCCTACACGGTGACCTTCTCGTTCGTGGGCTGCCAGAGCGTCGAATTCCCGGGACTGATGCTGTCGCTGGGCCAGACCCTCAAGCGCGACGCTTTCCTCAAGGACAGCCAGCAGCTCGAAGCCGTGGTCATCACGGCCGATGGCAAGAACAGTTCGATGAACGTCAACCGCGCAGGGGCGGTCACCAGCATCTCCAACGAGCAGATCGAACTGATGCCTACGGTCAACCGCAGCATGAACGACATCATGCGCCTCACGCCGCAGGCCTCGTCGACCACCTCGGGACTGGCCATCGGCGGCGGCAACTACCGCCAGTCGTACGTGACGGTCGACGGCGCGGCGTTCAACAACATGTTCGGCATCGGCGGCAACCTGCCCGCAGGCGGTTCGCCCATTTCGCTCGACGCGCTGGAGCAGGTGTCGGTGTCGATAACCCCCTTCGACGTGCGCCAGAGCGGATTCACGGGCGGAGCGATCAACGCCGTCACCAAGTCGGGAACCAACGACCTGAAGGTCTCGGCCTACCTCTACTCCAAGAGCGACCAGCTCCAGGGCGACAAGTACGACGGCGGCAAACTGTCGCTGAGCGAGATGCGGAACAACACGCTCGGATTCAGCGTCGGCGCCCCGATCGTCAGGAACAAGCTCTTCGTGTTCGCCAACTTCGAGCGCGAGTGGAACACCACGCCGGGCAACTCCCGGCTGGCCCGCACGAGCGAAAGCCAGGATTTCGGCAAAGCCCTGCAATACAACCGCCCGACGACCGCGAAACTCGACGAGATGAGCCGGTTCCTGATCGACAACTACGGCTACAACCCCGGCGCCTACCAGAACTATTCGGTGAAGACGCCCGGCTACAAGCTCATGGCACGCGTGGACTGGAACATCAACCGCAACCACGCGCTGAACGTGCGGTTCAGCCGGACGCAGAACAAGTATTCGTCGGCCCCATCGTCGTCGATCTCGCCGCTCAACGCCGGCAAAGTGTACGACAAGGACGTTTACGGCCGCACCTCGGTCTACGCCATGTATTTTGGGAATTCGCGCTACTATCAGGAGCAGAACTTCACGTCGGTGGCCGCCGAACTCAACTCCCGCTTCATGGACAGCCGCCTGACGAACACGCTGCGCTACACCTATTCGCACCAGTACGAGCCGCGCAGCTACGACGGCGGCATCTTCCCGACGGTGGACATTCTGGAGCCTGCCGAGAACGGCGCGAGCGCCCTGTACGCCTCGTTCGGACTCGATCCCTTCACCGAAGGCAACCTGCGCGAAGTGTCGACGCACATCCTAACCGACGAGATCGGCTACACGCTGGGCAAGCACCGGCTGGTGGCCGGTTTGCAGTTCGAGCACAACCTGACCACGAACGGCTACTTGCAGGGCGGCGCGGGATACTACGTCTACGAAAGCTGGGACGACTTCAAGAACGACAAGGCCCCGCTGGCGTTCCGCATCGCACACGGCAACAACGACGACCTTTCGCAGGCGTTCCCCCAGTTCACCCACATGCAGTACTCGGTCTACCTGCAGGACGAGATCAACGTGAGCGAGCGTTTCAAGGCGACGGTCGGAGTGCGTTTCGAGGTTCCGGTCTATCCGTCGATCTCGGGCAACGAAAATAAGGACTTTACGGAGATCTTCGCCGACCACGGCGGCTACAAGACCTCGGATATGCCCAAGGCGCGTCTGTCGGTGGCTCCCCGCGTGGGCTTCAACTGGGACATGACCGGCGAGCGCAAGTATATCCTCCGCGGAGGTACGGGCGTGTTCAACGGCCGCCTGCCGTTCGTATGGCTCGTATCGGTGGCCGGAAACAGCAACACCATCCAGAACGGACTGACGCTTTACAGAAACGAAAAGGGCGACAACATGCCCAAATTCCACACCAATGTCAAAGACATGCTGGAAGACGTGTACAAGGGAACCTACAAAGGACATGACCTGGCGGCCAACACGCAGCCGACCATTCTGGACAAGAACCTCAAAATGCCTTCGACGTGGAAAAGCTCGCTGGCGCTGGACCTGAAACTTCCGGGCGACGTCAACCTCAATATCGAGGGGATCTACAACAAGGACTTCAACTCGGTGACCGTCACCAAACTCGGCATGGTCGAGAAAGAGGGCGGCATCCGGCTCCCGGGCGAACCCGAGGCGCGCACCTATTGGGAAAGCGGCAATATCAGGAATAAGGACGGCGAGACCGTCAATCCCTACCTGATCAACAACACCGACGACGTGGACGGCTAGTACGCTTCGGTCTCGGCGCAGGTGTCGAAAACCTGGGGCTTCGGTCTCTCGCTGACGGCGGCCTACACCTATTCGAGCGCCAAGAACGTGATCGACGGCATCGGCGACCAGGTGACCTCGGCATTCAGCACCAACACGTTCAACAAGAACGGTTCGAACGTGCCCGAACTGGGTTACGCATCCTACGTGTCGCCCCACCGCATCCTGCTCAACGTCGGCTACCGCCTCGCGCACAAGAGCGGCGCGTCGAACTTCGGGCTTTACTACGAGGCGTTCCGCCAGGGATATATCGGTTCGTACTCCTATTCGCGCTACTCCTACACGATGTACGTGCAGAGTGGCAAGTACCAGAACCCCGTGACGAATGACCGCGGCGCGGTGAACCTGATCTACATTCCGACCCGCGAGGAACTCGACGGCATGCCGTTCACGTCGGACGAGAACAGGGAGGAGTACTGGAAATTCATCCGGAACGACGACTATCTCTCGAAGCACACCGGCGAATACTCGAAGCGCGGCGGCGCCGTGATGCCCTGGCAGCACATGCTGAACTTCCGCTTCTCGCAGGACTTCTACGTCAACGTCAAAGGCCGGCGCAACACGATTTCGCTGGGGCTCGATGTCAACAACATCGCCAACATGCTCAACCGCGACTGGGGCAACGTCAAACGGATCAGTACGACCAACATCCTGAAATACGAGAACGGCGCCTACACGTTCAACAAACCCACATGGTCGAAGTACGCCGGCACGATTTCGACCTGGTCGGCGATGTTCAGCATCCGCTACACCTTCAACTAATCTCCCGGAAGAGGCTCAAAAAGGAAGAGACCGGTTTGCGCCGGTCTCTTCCTTTTGTTTATATGCAGTCCGATTGCAACAACCGCCGGCGCAGGGCGTCGCACGCCGCGTCGGGATCGCGGTGATCGAAGACGAAGCCGTGAATGCCCAGAGCGGCGGCCGCCTCGATGTTCATCTCCCGGTCGTCGATGAAAAGCGTCTCGGAGGGGGTCAGGCCATAGCGTTCGAGCAGAATCTCGTAGATGCGCGGCTCGGGTTTCACGGTGTGCTCCTCGCAGGAGACCACCTCGCCGTCGAAAAGCCCGTAGACGGGGAAGCGGCGCAGGAAGTCGATAAACTCGCGCGACATGTTCGAAAGCACGTAGAGCCGATAGCCCGCCGCTTTCAGGTCGCCGACGAGCCGTTCGGTCGGCTTCACGGGTTCCTGCAGATCGACGGCCAGCCGAAGGACGGCGGCACAGGTCTCCACGGGGCGGCCGGTCATCCTGCTGATGGTGGCGGTCACCTCTTCGAGCGTCGACGTGCCGCGGTCGTACTCCTCCCAGAAGAGCGGCATGCGCGGGGCGCGGAGAAAACTGAAAAATTCGAGCAGTTCGGGGGTGCACTTGCTTTTATCTCGGGCGAAAAGGACTCCGCCAAGGTCAAAAACGATGTTTTTCATAGGGACAAAGATACTAAAAAGTCGAATGGGGCGCAACACAAAATCGCGCGCAACTCCGTAAAACCTTCCGACTGGTAAAAGGATCGTTACGACCCCAAAGATACTAAAAATTTTGTTGGTGCGGGATTTGCAGGGTGTCCGGAAAACAATCAAGCCTATGAATCACGGTATAAGCATCCTTTTCCGCGCCATTCCGCTCGCAATGGCCGCCTTCTGCTTCGCTTACGGAGCCTATATTTTCGCGGCCGGAACCGACGCGGCTCGTCTGACGGCAGGTCCCGTCGTCTTCTACCTCGGGTCCATCTGCATCGCGCTCTACTGCACCGCCGCAACGATCATCCGCCAGATCATCGGGACCTACACGGCGGCGGCGAAATACCTCTTCCCGGCGATCGGCTACACGTTCGCCGTGCTGACGCTCATCAGCGGCGCATTCATCATCGCCTCGCACTGGCCCGGGGCGCTGGTCACCGGACACGTCGTCTGCGGACTGGGACTGATCACGGCCTGCGTGGCCACGGCGGCGACCTCGTCGACACGCTTCAGCCTGATTCCCAAAAACTCCGCCGACGACTCCTTCTCGGTCAACCCGGCCGGATTCACCCGCGCCGAGTCGTCGCTGCTGATCTTCATCGTCTCGGCAATCGCCGCCATCGCCTGGGTCTGGTGCATCCTGCTCTATGTGCGCGGAACGCTTCCGGCACACATCGTCGCCGGGAGCGTGATGTTCGGAATCGCCTGCGTCTGCACGTCGCTCATCGCGCTGGTCGCCAGCATCGCCCGCCAGGCCCGCGGCAGCTACACGATGGCCGAAAAAGGCAAATGGACGGGACTCGTGCTGACGATGGGTTCGCTGGCATTCGTGCTGGGGCTGATCCTGATTTTCGCCTATTGGGACCATCCGATCAACTTCGTGGGATTCGTGCTGATCGGTCTGGCGCTGATCTGCTGGAGCATTTCGAGCAAGGTGATTCTGCTGGCGAAAATCTGGCACGCCGACTTCCCGCTGGCCAACCGCATTCCGATCATCCCCGTGCTGACGGCGCTGGCATGCCTGTTCCTCGCGGCGTTCCTCTACGAGGAGGCCGCATTCCAGGCCAAATTCTTCGTCCCGGCGCGTGTGCTGTCGGGATTCGGCGCCATCTGTTTCACGCTCTACTCCATCGTCTCGATCCTCGAAAGCGGAGCCAGCAAGAAGTAATTAAAAATTCATTTTAAGGAAGAGCAGATTTTGCGCCCCTATTTTTGATCAGTGCGACGCAGATGCAAAAGCACCTATCGTGATTTTTGATTATCGCGGAGCAGATTTCGGCTTAACGCAGTTCGGCCCGGACGGGACATACAGAGGTATTTCCCGTTCGGGCCGGACAAGGCAGGGCGAAAGGCGCCCGTGAGAATCGAAAATCAGAATAAATGGAAGGCGACCGTAAGCCCCGCCATCACGATCGCGACCATCGACATCAGTTTGATGAGAATGTTGAGCGACGGACCCGACGTATCCTTGAAGGGATCGCCGACCGTATCGCCCACGACCGTGGCCCGGTGGCAGTCGGAACCCTTGCCGCCGAAGTGCCCCTCCTCGACCATCTTCTTGGCATTGTCCCAGGCGCCCCCGGCATTGGCCATGAAGACCGCCAGCACGAAACCGGAACTCAATCCGCCGACCAGAAGGCCCATTACGCCCGCCACCCCGAATACCAGTCCGACAACGACCGGAGCGGCGATGGCCAGCAGGCTCGGAAACAGCATCTCACGCTGCGCACCGCGGGTCGAAATGGCGACGCAGCGCGCGTAGTCGGGCGTTCCCTCGCCCGTGAGGATGCCCTTGATCTCGCGGAACTGGCGGCGCACCTCCTCGACCATGCTCTGCGCGGCGCGGCCCACGGCGTTCATCGTCAGCCCGCAGAAGAGGAACGACATCATCGCGCCGATGAAGACGCCGATCAGCACCGTGGGGTTCATCAGCGACACGCGGTAATATTCCATGAAATCGAGAATCGAGGCGTCCTGCACGAAGCGCATCGTCCCGTCGGACATTTCGAGCATCGTCACCCCGTTGTGGATCAGACCGATGCGGATCTCCTCGATATAGGAAGCCAGCAGCGCGAGGGCCGTCAGGGCCGCCGATCCGATGGCGAAGCCCTTGCCCGTGGCGGCCGTGGTGTTGCCCAGCGCGTCGAGCGCATCGGTGCGTTTGCGCACTTCGGGTCCCAGCCCGCTCATCTCGGCATTGCCGCCCGCATTGTCGGCGATAGGCCCGTAGGCGTCCGTGGCCAGCGTGATGCCCAGCGTCGAGAGCATGCCCACGGCCGCGATGCCGATGCCGTAGAGACCCATCGACATATTCTGCGGAGCCATCATATTCTCGATGTCGAAGCCGATGGCGCAGAGGTAGGCAAGGATGATCGCCACGCCGATCGTCACGACGGGGATGGCCGTGGAGATCATTCCCGAGCCGATGCCGGCGATGATGACCGTCGCTGGGCCTGTCTGGGCGCTCCCGGCGATCTTCTGCGTCGGTTTATAAGAATGGGAGGTAAAGTATTCCGTGGCCTGCCCGATGACAATGCCCGCCACGAGGCCCGTGATGACCGAGAACGAGAGTCCGACCCAGTTCTCGACGCCCAGCAGGCAGAGGATGCCGAACGTGGCGGCGGCGATCAGCAGCGAGCTGAAATTGACGCCCACGCCCAGCGAACGGAGCAGTTCGCGCATCGTGGCCCCCTCCTTCGTGCGCACGAGGAAGATGCCGAGGATCGAGAGCAGGATGCCCACCGCGGCGATCAGCATCGGGGCCATCACGGCCTTGATCTGCAACGCCTCGGAACCGGCCGAGGAGAAGGCCGCGGCGCCCAGCGCCGCCGTGGCGAGGATCGAACCGCAGTAGCTCTCGTAAAGGTCGGCGCCCATGCCGGCCACGTCGCCCACGTTGTCGCCCACGTTGTCGGCGATGGTCGCGGGATTGCGCGGATCGTCCTCGGGGATGCCCGCTTCGACCTTGCCCACCAGGTCGGCGCCCACGTCGGCCGCCTTGGTGTAGATGCCGCCGCCGACACGCGCGAACAGAGCCTGCGTCGAGGCGCCCATGCCGAAGGTCAGCATCGTCGTGGTGATGACCACGAGCTTCTGCGGCCCGGCGACCTCGACGAAATGGTTCAGAATGACGTACCAGAACGAAATGTCGAGCAGGCCGAGGCCCACGACCACCAGTCCCATCACCGCACCGCTGCGGAATGCGACCTTCAGGCCGCGGTCCAGCGACTGCCGCGCGGCATTGGCCGTACGGGCCGAAGCGTAGGTCGCGGTCTTCATGCCGAAGTAGCCCGCAAGCCCCGAGAAAAAGCCGCCGGTGATGAAGGCGAAGGGAACCCAGCCGTTCTGCACCCCGGCGCCGTAGGCCAGCCAGGCGAAAAACAGCGCCAGCACCGCGAAGACGATGCCGACGACCTTGTACTGCTGGCGCAGGTAGGCCATGGCGCCCTTGCGCACGTGCGCGGCGATCTCGCGCATGCGCGGCGTACCCTCGTCCTCGCGCTTCATCAGGCGGTAAAACGCCCATGCGAAGGACAGGGCGACGACGGACGCGGCAGGCACGATCCAGAAAATCGAAGGAATGTTCATATCATAAATTATAGTTAGTTGGTTGTATGCCTCTGCAAACTAATCAAGTAAGGTGAAAACAAATATAAGAAAATATCCCGGCCTCAAAAAGCCGGGCTGTTTGGTTCCGGGATTTTCCCGCTTATTTCTTCTGCTCTTTCAGCAGGTCGCGGATTTCGGTGAGCAGCAGCTCCTCCTTCGTCGGTGCGGGCGGTTCGGGAACGGGAGCCGGAGCCTCTTCCTTTTTCTTCATCAGCCGGTTCATCAGCTTGACCATCAGGAACACGCAGAGCGCCAGGATCGTGAAATCCACGCACTGCTGGATGAATGCGCCGTAGTTCCAGTAGATCGGTTCTGCCGCTGCGGCAGCCTGCGCGGGATCGCCTCCTCCGGTCACCATGTCGCCCACGGAGTGCATGGCGTTCGACGTCACGTCGCGGACTTTCGAGATGTCGAGCCGCAGCTGCGAGAAGTCGGTGTTTCCGATCAGCGCGCCGATGGGCGGCATCAGGATGTCGTTCACGAGCGACGATACGATTTTGCCGAACGCGCCGCCGATGATCACGCCGACGGCCATGTCCATTACGTTGCCTTTGAGGGCAAACTCCTTGAATTCTTTGAGAAATGCCATATCGTTTAAGGGTTTGATGTATAATTAGTAGCAAAAATAACTGTTTTTTCCGGAAATCCAATACGACATACGATCTTCCGCATCCTGTTTTCGGGTTTATAAAATCCGCGCTTACCCGCCTTCGTGTCCGTCTTTTTTTATACCTTTGTGATTCGAACCCAAATACAAGTTATGACTCCTGCCGCCGTTACCGCCACCGTCCTGGGCTACATAGCCGTCCTTTTCGCCGTCGCATGGGCCTCGGGCCGCCGTGCCGACAACGCCGGCTTCTTCACCGGCAACCGCCGCACCCCGTGGTACATGGCGGCTTTCGCCATGATCGGCGCCGCGATGTCGGGCGTGACCTTCATTTCGGTCCCCGGCTCGGTCGCCGCCGACTCGTTTTCCTACATGCAGATGGTCGCGGGCTTCACGGTGGGGCAGTTGATTGTGGCTTTCGTCCTGATTCCCACGTTCTACCGCCTGCGGGTCGTCTCGCTCTACGAGTACCTCGATAACCGTTTCGGCGTAAAGTCACACCGCACCGGGGCGTGGTTTTTCTTCATTTCGAAGATGCTGGGCGCCGCGCTGCGCGTCTATGTGGTCTGTGCCGTGATGCAGCTGCTGGTCTTTTCGCACTACGGCTTCCCGTTCTGGGGCAACGCCCTCGTCACGATGTTTTTCGTCTGGCTCTACACCCGGCAGGGCGGCGTCAAGTCGCTGATCTGGACCGATACGCTCAAGACTTTCTGCCTCGTGGCGAGCCTCGTGCTGTCGATCGTCTTCATCATGCGGGGGCTGGGTCTCTCGTTCGCCGATACGGCCCGCGAGGTTTCCGCTTCGCCCATGTCGCGCATTTTCTTCTTCGACGATCCCGCTTCGGACCGCTATTTCTGGAAAATGTTCGCCGCGGGTATCGTCCTGCTGGTGGCCATGACCGGACTCGATCAGGACATGATGCAGCGCAACTTGAGCTGCGCCACGCCGCGCGACTCGCAGAAGAACATCGTGCTGACGGCCGTGAGCCAGATTTTCGTGATCTTTCTGTTCCTCGTGCTGGGCGTGCTGCTCTATTTGTACATGGAGCGCAGCGGCATGGCCGCACCCGCCAAGAGCGATCAGGTCTTTTCGCTGGTCGCTGTCGAAGGCGGATTGCCGCTTATCGTTGGCATTCTGTTTGTTGTAGGACTTATTTCAAGTACTTATTCAGCTGCCGGGTCGGCCCTCACGGCTCTCACGACCTCTTTCACGGTGGATATGCTCGAAGGCACGAAACGCTATGGCGACGCACGCCTCACGCGCATCCGCCGCGGGGTCCACGTGGCGATGGCGCTCGGGATGGCCGGCGTGATCCTGGCCTTCGAGTACTGGGCCGACGACAGCGTCATCAATCTGGTCTACAAGGTCGCCAGCTATACCTACGGTCCGATTCTGGGCATGTTCGCCTTCGGGATGTTCACGCGCCTGAAGGTCCGCGACCGCTGGATGCCGCTGGTGGCCCTCGCGGCCCCGGCATTGAGTGCGCTGGTGCAGTGGTGGGCGCTGAAGACCTGGGATTATCAGATTGGTTTCGAACTGTTGATTTACAATGCCGCCTTTACGATGATCGGCATGCTGCTGCTTGTGAAACGACATGAAAAATAAGGTTTTATACACTCTTATCTCACTCTTTGCTTTAGGTAATGTCTCCGCCGCGGAAATCGGTTCCGCGACGCGGCAGGAGATCGGCCGGACCCTTTCGCGCATCGTTTCGCGCGAGGTGACGAGCGGTTACCAGAAACCGGAGCCGATCACCGTGCGCGTTCAGGCCGTCAAGGCCTCGCGCAGCCGGGTGCGGATCTACGCCACGGCGGCGTTGGCCAACTATCCCTTCCGCGAGGAGAACCTGCGGGCCATGCGCGACTCGGTGCGCGCCCTGCTGCCGCATGAGTTCCGCAAGGCCGCCGTCGAACTTTACACCGACGGCCGCGAGGCCTCCGAGTTGATTCCGCTGGCCTGCCGCAACGCCACGCAGCTGCGCAAAGCGGTCGATAAGAAGAAGATCGTGCTTTTCACCAACCGCTCCGGGCGTCCGCTCGTGACGCGCCTTTCGGCTCCCGAGACCCCCGGACGGGGACTTTCGGGACGCCATATCGCCCTGTGGCAGAGCCACGGACGCTATTTCGACCAGACGGAGAACCGCTGGAAATGGCAGCGTTCGGCGCTCTGGCAGACCTGCGAGGACCTCTATACGCAAAGCTATGTCTTGCCGTACCTGGTTCCGATGCTCGAAAACGCCGGGGCATGCGTGCTGCTGCCGCGCGAACGCGACGTGCAGAAATACGAAGTGCTGGCCGACAACGCCGCCGCCGGGCAGTATGCGGAGGAGGGGGCGTGGGAGAGCGGCGGCGCGGGCTTCGCGCACCTCCGGCAGGTCTATCATACGGGCGAAAATCCCTTCCGCGACGGCACGACGCGCCGTGTGCGGACCGTGACCGGCGGGGCCACGGGCCGTGCCGTGTGGCAGGCCGACATTCCCGAACGGGGCGAATATGCGGTTTATGTGAGCTATGAATCGACGCCCGAAAGCGCCGACGACGCGCATTATACGGTTCGCCACCTCGGCGGCGAGACCTCGTTTGCCGTCAATCAGACGATGGGCGGCGGGACGTGGATTTACCTCGGGCGTTTTCCCTTCGCCGCCGGACGGCAGGAGGTCGTGACCCTTTCGAACCGTTCGCGGGCGGGCGGGCGCATCGTCTCGGCCGACGCGGTGAAGATCGGCGGCGGCTACGGCAACGTGGCCCGCACGTCCTGCGACTCGCTGCGCCTGCCCGGCGCGGAGCATGCCGGGGAGACCAGCGGTTACCCGCGTTTCTGCGAGGGGGCGCGCTACTGGCTTCAGTGGGCGGGATTTCCGGAAGAGGTCTATACGCCGAAAAACAACACCGACGACTACAAGGACGACTACATGTCGCGCGCCCATTGGGTCAATGCCCTGATGGGCGGCTCGGAGCGTCTGCCCGACTCCGCGGGGCTGCGCATTCCGGTCGACATGGCGCTGGCGTTCCACTCCGACGCCGGGGTGCGCGACGGCGACGGCATCATCGGCACGCTGGGCATCTTCTTCACCCGCGAGAACAAGGGCAAATTCCAGGGCGGGGCCGACCGCTACCGTTCGCGCGACCTGACGGACCTCGTGCAGACGCAGATCGTCGAGGATATCCGCCGCACCTGCGAACCGGCCTGGAGCCGCCGCGGGATGTGGAACCGCGCCTACTACGAAGCGCGCGTGCCGGGCGTCCCGACGATGCTGCTCGAACTCTTGTCGCACCAGAATTTCGCCGACATGCGTTTGGGCAGCGACCCGCGTTTCAAATTCCTCGTGAGCCGTGCCGTCTATAAAGGCATCTTGCAGTATATCAGTTCACAATACGGATTACCTTATGTAGTGCAGCCGTTGCCCGTCG
>OLSQ01001712.1_pt1 | contig 17312 bp, 23 predicted proteins | sample 1672561 | NCBI WGS metagenome assembly OLSQ01 (sample SAMEA3136699, study PRJEB25190) | human gut metagenome | biome: human gut; feature: human-associated habitat; material: faeces | place: Austria | collected 2013 | reverse complement strand
CTGTAATCAATGTTTCTCTCTCTCGAAGAAAGAATATTTGACGATTCAGTAGTTTGTGTTTCTGAATTTGCTGTAACCCTTAAAGCTGTGCGATTTATAGAATTATTTCCGGTTTTTGGCGTCTTAAATCCATCCTCTCATCTGCAACTCCAAGAACTTTTTCCGATGAATCGTGAGAATAAAGAACTTCGTCGCTATCGGGTGTTTTTTACAGTTTACATACTCTCTGCATAAGTGTGTTGTATGACCTAATGATCTAAGGAATCTACAGGGAATTACGAGAAGTCTTCCTGCTTTTCAGTTCTTCTGCCAGCTATTTGTAATTCCGGCAATGACTCCTCTTCTCATGCGGTTTCTGCTACTGTAGCAAAAATGGTGATGCTAAAGTGGTGCAACTTTTCTTGCGTTTTGGTACGTTTTTACGCGTTTTTAATAATTTTTGAGAGAAGCAGGAAGAGAAAGAAAAGCCTCACAAGTGGTTAACTTGTAAGGCTTTATTTTGGTAGGCCCGGTAGGATTCGAACCTACGACCAAGGGATTATGAGTCCCCTGCTCTAACCGCTGAGCTACGAGCCCGTTGCAGAACAACGTGAAAGGATGCTAGCAGAATTGGAGGAGGAAAGCAAAGTTTTTATCCTGCAGTAAACGTTTTGGATTTGCGAATGGGCCGGGAGGCGGGAGAGGCCGGAGAAAGGTTCAGACTTGCAGCTTCGTCCAGCTCCGCCCCTTGACGATTTTATAGAGGATGGCGGATTGAACGGCCATTTCAAAGGCGAAAACCAGCCAGATGCCCCACAAAGTCATGGTTTCCGGTGCCAGCCTGAACCATACCCAGGTGCAGACGACCCGGAAAAAGCCCATAATGCCGTAGGAAATAAGCATGACTCTCCGGGTGTCTCCCGCGCCGCGCAGGGACATTTTCATCACGATGCAGGCGGCGAAGAAGGGTTCCACCACCAGCATGGTGCGCAGCACGGGGATTCCGGTATCAATGAGGGTCGTGCTGCCGTTGGAAAATATCTCCATGAACAGGGCGGGAAAGGCGCTGAAGAGCACTCCCAGGCCTGTCATGAAGATGACGGCGTACCGCATGCATTTCCAGATGGTGATGCGGGCCATAAGCGCGTTCCGGGCGCCCAGGTATTGCCCCACGAGTGTGGAAGCGGCCATGCCGATGGCGAAGCCGGGCAGGAAGCTGAGCGATTCAATGCGGACGGCAATATTGTGGACGCCCAGCACGCCTTTAACAGGCAGTTCACTGATGATGGAAAGGCAAAACATCTGGATGCCCCACATGCCGAAGACTTCCACGGCCTGCGGCAGCCCGATTTTCAGGATGCGCTTTTGCATGCCCATGTCCGGCCGCAGATGGGAAAAGCTGAGGTACAGGGGAGGGGCATAGTGTTCTCCCCGTTCCCGGACAAGTTCTTCCAGGGATTCATTTTTCCTGCCCGTGAAGATTTTTTTTCTGCGCCGCAGCATGATGAACAGGAGGATGCACATGCTGATTCCGTAGCCGCAGACCGTTCCTGCCGCAATTCCTCCGATGCGCCAGCCGCCCAGAGGAGCGTCCGCAAAGACGAAGATGACGCTGAAGATGACATTGAGGATGCCAACGCTCATCATGATCCAGAAGGGAAGCCGCGTGTCTCCAGAGCCTCGCAGGGCGGCATTGATGGCAAAGACCACGCCGCTGAACGGGGCCGCAAATGCGGCCATATAAACGTATTGCAGGGCGTAGGCCCGGGCGGTTTCATTCATGGTCAGTACGTGCGTGACCAGGAAATCGCTGCATGTGAAGAGAAGTCCGCAGGAGATGGTTCCTGCCAGGAGCCCCAGCATGGCAGCCTGGTGCAGGCCATGCTGGGCCTGGGGATAGTCCCTGGCGCCCGTCATGCGGGAAACGATGGCTGTGGCTCCCATCATGATAGACCCCTGGATGACGAAGCCGAACCACATGATGAAGACGACGGCGCCCATGCCGTCAGAGATGTTGATGGTGTCCTGGGCGTTCACCCCTATTTTAGTGGCGATGAAAAGGTCGGACGAGGTGACGAAAAAGCTCAGCAGCTGTTCCAGGAATGGCCAGAAAGCAATGACGGCGATTTGCCGGGGCAGGGATAGTCCGGCAAGTTTTCCGCCCAGGCGGGCGCGTGCCGCCTTGCCGCGTATGATGCCTTCTCTTGCGTCCCCCGCACTCATCGCTGGGCTGTGTAAATGCTGGCAATTCCCCCGTTCAGAGCTTCCGCCGTGATGTTGCTGTAGCCGCATTCCCACAGCAGAGCCTTCATGGCCTGCCCGCAGGGGAAGGCTTCAATGCTGTCCGCCAGGTAGTCGTATGCTTCCCGGTGGCCGGTCATCCACCCTGCGATGACGGGAAGGATGCGGTGCAGATAAAACCGGTAAGGGCTTTTCAACAGGCTTTCAGGCAGGGAAAAATCCAGAATGAGCAGATGGCCCCCCGGGCGTAGCATACGGCCCATTTCCCGCAGGGCGTCCGGATAGCTGGCCATGTTCCTCAGGCCAAAGGCGACAGTGACCGCATCATAGGAGGCGGAGGGGAAGGGCAGGTTCATGGCGTCTGCGCAAACCAGATGATCCAGTCCCCGCCTGGCCGCTATGTCCAGCATGGGCTGGCAAAAGTCGGACCCGGTGAGGCGGATTTCCGGCATCGCGTTCAGGATGGCCAAGGCCAGGTCTCCCGTTCCAGTCGCCAGATCCAGAAGGTTTTCCGGTTTCCATTCGGAGACAAGCTGAACGACGCGCTGGCGCCATAGCAGGTCCACACCCATGCTCAGCACATGGTTGGTAGCCACATAGCGCGGGGCAATAGCGGAAAAAGCGGCTTTGACGAATTCTGGATTACGCATGCGGAAAGGGCTGGGGATAGTAAAAAAGAGCACTATAAGTGCTCTTTTTATGAAGGAAAGGGGATGGGGTGTCGGACGGGGCTCGAACCCGCAACAACCAGAATCACAATCTGGGGCTCTACCATTGAACTACCGACACCATTTAGTGTTGTGGTGCGGCAGACATTACCCGTCCTCTTCCATTTTGGCAAGAAGAAAATGAGTTTAATGAGTTTTTTGAACGGAATATTTTCTCAATTATACAATAAGAACATGATAGGACGGTTATTTGTTTCCCATTTGGAAAATTACGGAGAAACCGTGTGGTCTTCTATTGCACCCTCCTGGATTTGATGTAAACTTTTTTATTATGGGAATTGATGTAATATACACCGCCTTTCGGACCGACCCGGTAGATTCTGTTTTCCCGTGCCCGGAGGGCCCGGTGGGCAGTGTGTTCTCCCGGCACCATTCCGGAACACAGAGGCGTATATTCCGGAAGGAGCGGTTTGCGGCTGCATTGGGGAAGGCAGAAGAGAACCGGAAGGAGGACGGCCTGGATGAAAAGGGAGTGTTTCACAAGAGCGTTACTATCCTTTTCAGAGGGTTGTTTTGTCAAGTGGGAGAGCCCGGCTGAACGGCTTTTCGTGAAAAGAATATGATTTTTTATGGGTTATTTGAAAACGAGTGTTTGAATTTATTTTGTTTCCAATTACTGTTGCTGAAGCCGCTACTGCATTTTAGTTGTTAACCGCTCATTTATCCGTATCCGCTCCATGAATTTCTTTCCTCATATTCCCATGTTGTCCACTGTATTCAACAGTATAGGTTGCTATTTATTGCCGTTCGGAGTTGTTTTGCTGTGGCTTTTGTACGAGTCAAAAAAAGTAAAGACCATCCTCCTTGCCGCGCTGGTGCTTTTGAGCATAGTATGCATGTTTTTCCATGAAGCCTTCGCTCCCAGCAGGGAATATCCGTGGGACTGCATGGTGGAGCATATTTTTACGGGAACGCTTCTGCCTTTCCTTTGCCTGCTGGGATATCTTCTGTACGTGTTTCTTTGTGCCTGCATTCCTGTTTACCGGAAGGTGTGGAAGGGCATCGGTTTTTTCGTTCTTGGAGGAATGAGCCTGGCTTTTGAGTACGTGAATGTGTTCTTCCCGGTGGCGCTGCTGGCAGGTTATTCATTCCGTTTTACCATTTTCCGGAAATTCAGGAATCACCTTCCCCTGATCAGGAAATGTCACGGGGTTTTTGCCGTAGGGGTCATTCCGGGAATCTGTCTGATCGGTGTTGTCAGCGCCATTCTGTTTCCTCCTCCGGAGAGCTTTATATGCGACAGGATTCATGAGGAAATGGAGCGTGACATGGCTTTGTGGAATTACCAGAGCAATCTGGTACTGCTGTCCAGCCGTTTTCTTAATATGGAACGCGAAAACGGCTTTATTACCGTAAAGTACTATTGCGAAACGAATATGGGCCCTGCCCTGTACAAGGCGTTCTGCAATAATTACGGCGGTTATGTGCGGGCGGAATGTTCCCTGTTGAACAGATAATTTCCCTGATGGGAAGGAGTCCGACTTTTCAGGCCGAGAGCGGTTTAGATCTGAATGTCTCCGGTGAACACAAGGTCTGCCGGTCCGGTCAGCGTGACGTCAGTAAAACGGTCCCCTGTGCGTTGGAATCCGACTTTAAGAGTGTCTCCGCCCGCCACGTCCACCTGAATGGGGGAGGGGGCGTCCGTCAATACGGCATGCAGCAGCGCACAGGCGGTCATTCCCGTTCCGCAGGCAAGCGTTTCATCCTCTACGCCGCGTTCGTAAGTACGTATGGCAATGTGCCCCGGAGACAGGATTCTGGCGAAGTTGGCATTGGTGCCTTTGGGTGAAAAGGCCTCATGGTAACGCAGATAGGCTCCCAGCCTGGAAATGTCCAGGCCCTCCAGCTTGTCCAGAAACGCAACGGCATGGGGAACGCCCGTGTTCAGGAAATGGACATCCGCCCCCACAGTCGGATCGGCATTCAGCACGAAGAGCTGCATGGAGTGGGGATTGGTCAGGTTTACGGTGACATTGCCGTCTTTTTCAAAGGTTGCGGTGACGACGCCGGCCATGGTTTCAAAAGGAAGGGGGGCTGTCTTGTCGTGATGAAGCAGGGCGGCGGCAAAGTTGCCGAAGCAGCGGGCACCATTGCCGCACATTTCCGCCTCTCCGCCGTCCGCATTGTAATAACGCATACGAACAATTCCCCCCTTGCCCTGGGAAGGTTCCACGGCGATCAACCCGTCAGCCCCAATGCCGAAGCGGCGGTCACACAGGGCTTCTATGGTTTCTCTGTCCAGCACGGAGGAGAGGCTCAGATCACGATTGTCCACCATGACAAAGTCGTTGCCGGCACCCGTCATCTTGTAGAAATGAAGCAGCATAATAGTAAGTTGTGTTGTGCCGAAAGTCTAATGTTCCCGGCTGGTTTTGGCAAGGCGGCTTACATGAATGACATGGCATCTACATCAATGACAGCCGTCAAGTCTTCCCCCAGGCCGGCTTCCTGCACCAGTTTCCGGAGAGTGCGGGAGAGGATGCGGGCGGATGGCCCCTTGACCGTAATCTGGAATCTGAACTGTCCGTGCGCACGGGGGATGGGGGCAGGCATGGGGTCGGTCATCGTGGCGGGAGGGGGGAGCATGCCGCGCAGGCGGGCCGCGAGGGTTTGCGTGGCGAATTCCGCCATGCTTTCATGCTGGGAACGTATGGTCAAGACGGCGATATGGGTGAAGGGGGGGAGGTCGAAAGTACGCCGCATTTCCAGTTCCTGGGCTGCAAAGCCGTCCGTGTCATGATGCCGGGCGTATTGCAGGGAGGGGGACTGGGGCGTAAAAGTCTGGATAATGACTTCTCCGGAAAGATCGCCGCGGCCGGCGCGGCCCGCTACCTGCGTCAGGAGCTGGAAAGTGCGTTCCCCTGCACGGGGATCCGGGATGTGGAGCCCCAGGTCCGCGTTCAGTACGCCTACCAGCGTCACGTTGGGAAAATCCAAACCTTTGGCGATCATTTGGGTGCCCAGGAGAATATCTATCTTATGGGCGCGAAACTGGTTCAGAATGGTCCGGACGGCGTTTTTCCGCCGGGCCACGTCCGCATCCACGCGCGTGATACGCGCCGCAGGGAAAGTGCGGCGCAGGAGTTCCTCCACCTTCTGGGTTCCGTACCCCTGGAGCAGGATGTTGGCGGACCGGCATTCCGGGCAGGAACGGGGCGGGAGGGCTTTGAATCCGCACAGGTGGCACATGAGGCGGTCTTCCGTACGGTGGTAGGTCAGGGGCAGGGAGCAGTGCAGGCACGTGACTACGTGGCCGCAGTCCGGGCATTGGATGGAGCGTGCGAATCCACGCCTGTTGAGCAGCAGGATGACCTGTTCCCCCTTGTCGAGACGCCGGTCAATGGACATCCTGAGGCGTTCGGAGATAACGTTGGGACCGGATTTGTTCCTTCCTTCCGTTTTCATGTCCAGGATGCGAATGAGCGGGAGCTGCTGGCCGTCCGCCCTTTCCGTCAGTTTTACCAGGGAATACTTTCCAGTCAGGGCGTTATGGATGCTTTCCAGGGAGGGAGTGGCAGAGCCAAGAAGCACGGCGCAATTTTCCAGATGGGCGCGCAGCACGGCCAGATCCCGCCCGTGGTAGCGGGGGGAGCTTTCCTGTTTGTAAGAGGCGTCGTGTTCTTCATCCACAATCACCAGGCCCAGATTTTGGAGGGGGGCGAAGACGGCGGAACGGGGACCGATGACGATGCGGGCTTTTCCGGAACGGATGGCATGCCATTCGTCAAAGCGCTCCCCGTCCGAGAGGAGGCTGTGCAGCACTGCCACGGAGGAAGGCAGTGCCGCGAAACGGGATTTGAAACGCTGAACCGTCTGGGGCGTCAGGGAAATTTCCGGCACCATGATCAGGGCGGATTTTCCGGATTTTACTATTTGGGAAACGGCCTGTAAGTAAACCTCCGTCTTGCCGGAACCGGTAACCCCTTGCAGCAGAACCGGTTTTTTGCGCTCTGCCGCGCACATGGCCGTGATTTCTTCCAGCGCTTTCTGCTGCTGGCTGTTCAGCTTCATGGGCTGGGTGGGGACGAATTGCTCCCCGGTGCTGGGGTCCCGGTGCACGGCCTCTTCTTTCAGGGAGATGAAGCCTTTGGCTTCCAGGCTGCGGGCAACGTTCAGGGCTCCGGCGCCGAATGCCGCCAGGGGGGCGGACTGTTGTTTCGCGGATGAGAAATAATCCAGCATTTGGGCCTGCCGGGGTGCTTTGCGGTACAGGGCGTCCAGTTCCTCCCGTGCCGGAGTTTTTTCCAGATACACCATTTTGCGCATTTTTTCCGCCGTATTTTCCTGACGAACGGTTTCCGGGAGCAGACACCGGATCATCTGATCCAGAGCCACGGAGTAATAGTCCGCCGCCCATGAGGCCAGATTCATCATCACCGGAGAAATCAGGGGCTCCGGATCGATCAGTTTCAGAATGGGCTTGAGCCTGTCCTTCCAGGCCAGGGCCGGTTCTGACAGCGTAAGCACGGTTCCGGTAGCCGTTCTGTTGCGCAGGGGCACCTGTACGCGGCAGCCCGGCTTGACGTCTCCCGCTTCCGGAGGAATACCGTAATCCAGCACCAGATCGCTTTGTCCGTCAACCAGAATGCGCGCCGCCTGCATGGAGTGAAAAGGAGGATAACATTAACGATAGCCGAAGGGGAAACGGGAGATGCCGCTCATGTCCTTCAGAACTTCAATGTAATTGTAGCCGTATCCATCCATGATTTGCGTTACGACGGATGCCTGGTCGTACCCGATTTCCAGGGCTACAAAGCCGTCTTCATTCAGGTAATCCCGGGCGCGGGCCAGAAAGCGTTCAATGATTTCCCAGCCTTTAGGACCTCCGAACAGGGCTGTATGGGGGTCTTTCATGACTTCCGGGGCAAGTTTTTCCCCCTCTGCAATGTATGGCAGATTGGCCACGATAACGTCAAAGAGCATGTTCCGCCCGTTTTCCCCTTTTCCTCCCTCCGGAGCAGAATCGGCATCCTCCGCATGCGGATCCGTTTTTTCCTGGGGAATGTTGGCGAACAGATTCGTCTGGATGGTGGAGACTCTGGCTCCCAGCCGCATGGCATTTTCCAGGGCCAGATCCAGAGCCTGCGGGGAAATGTCCGCCAGCACGACTTCTCCGGCGCGCTCCTTGAGTTCCAGCGCCAGCGTGACGCCGATAACGCCGGAGCCCGTGCCCATGTCCAGGATGCGTACCGGATGGTCCGGGATTTTCTTTAACACCATTTCCACCAGTTCCTCGGTTTCCGGGCGGGGAATCAGGGCGCGGGCATCCGTCAGGAAATCCCTCCGGAAAAATTCCGTGACCCCCAGCAGATGTTGCAGCGGTTCTCCCGCTGCCCTGCGTTTCAGCAGTTCGCGCAGGGGTGCCAGCTCCGCTTCTTCCACGGGCCTGTCAAACTGGGAGTAAAGAGCCGTGCGGTTGCAGTGCAGGACATGGGCCAGCAAATGCTGCATGGTGGCGCGTGCCTCGTCGCACCCCTGGCGGGCCAGATAATCCGTGCCGGCTTGAAGGACTTCCAGTAAAGTTTTCATGAAAGGAAAAAGGAAGTTAGGACATTCCGGCCTCCGCCAGGCGTTCCTGCATTTCCGCGTGCTGGAGGGCCATAATCAGGTCTTCCAGCTGCCCCATCAGGATACCGTCCAGATTGTGGGACGTGTAGCCGATGCGGTGGTCTGTCAGACGGTTCTGCGGGAAGTTGTATGTGCGTATCTTTTCTTCACGGCCGCCGGAGCCGATGAGATTGCGGCGCGCGGCGGAGTATTTTTCCGCCTCTTCCCGTTTTTTGGCTTCAAAGAGCTTGGCGCGCAGGATTTTCATGCCTTTTTCTCGGTTTTTCATCTGGCTGCGCTCTTCCTCGCACCGGACATAAACGCCCGTGGGTATGTGCCATATCTGAACGGCGGATTCCGTTTTGTTCACATGCTGGCCTCCGGCTCCGCCGGAACGGCATACTTCGATGCGGAGATCTTCCGGGCGGATTTCTATGTCCACTTCCTCCGCTTCCGGCATGACGGCCACGGTGGCGGTGGAAGTATGGATGCGCCCCTGCGTTTCCGTAGCGGGAACGCGCTGCACACGGTGCACGCCGCCTTCATATTTCAGGAAGCGGAATACTTCTTCCCCGGCAATGCGGCAGACGACTTCCTTGAATCCGCCCACGTCCGACGGGCTGCTTTCCAGATGCTCGAAGCGCCAGCCGCGTTCTTCCGCAAAACGCTGGTACATCCGCAGCAGGTCTCCGGCAAACAGGGAGGCTTCATCCCCGCCCGTTCCGGCGCGGATTTCAATGATGGCGTCCCGGTCTTCCGTCGTGTCGCGGGGCAGCAGGCTGTACTGCACGTCGCTCCGCAGTTTTTCCAGGGCGGCTTCCAGTTCTGGAATCTCCAGGGCGGCCAGTTCCGCCAGTTCCGGATCGTCCGTCTTGGCCAGTTCCTGGTTGTCCGCCAGCTGTTGTTCCGTGGCGTTCAGGGAATCCCATGTTTCCATGAGTTCCTTCAGGCGGCGGTGCTCTCTCATGATTTCCGAGGCCTTTTTCTGGTCATTGAAGAAGTCCGGTTCGGCAATGACTGTTTCCAATTCTTCCAGGCGCTGGCGGCGTTTTTCAATGAGAGGTGTGTAATCCATGGCGTTTGCGTGTAAAGAATTTTAAAAGATGGCGGGGTTTTCTGAAAGCCAAATCCGGGGGATGTAAGACATGTTCCGGCATTTAAAAGCAGGGGGGGATTCCGCTTCCGGCGCCTCTGCCGCGCTTTCCTGAATCCGGAAAACCGGGCCAAAAGAAAACCGCAGCCATTACGTTTTTCCAATATGCTTCCCTGAAAAGGGGAAAAGCGGAATTGTCGTAACTGCCGCGGCGGTAAAGCTGGCATCGCGTACGGGATTTAGTGTCTTGTCCATAAGTTTTTAACGGGTCACCTGTACAGCATACCGTATAGCACCGCCAGAAAGCCGCATCCACGGATGCAGGAGTATGTAAAGGGAGACATATCATGACACAGAAAAAATGAACCCTCGCACATAAAAACCGCCCGCGTCTCCCGACGCAGGCGGAAAAAGAATGAATATAGAAAGGATCCTTATTCAGGAAAGCACTTTTATATCACATTTTCAGCAGTCGTCAATCTTGGAACCTCGAATGAGGGAATGTCATGACTTGTCATCCTCTGAACGCGAAAGTCATGACAAATCGTCTTAACGGAGCCACAAGGCTTCAAATCTCATGAAAAAACAGGAAATATTCCCCCCCCCCCCCCCGCATTATAACGCACTAAATATTAGTGTATTAGGAGATAAATTTTCAGCAAGAAAGGGTTACGTCAATGTCGGGTAACGTGATGCTTGTGTTTTTCTTGCTGGCTGTGATGTTCGGGTTCGTTTGTTTCGGCCTTGGCATTGTGGAGGGTTGCCGGAGAACCACGAAGAGGATCTTGGAGAATATAGCAAGAGGAATGAAAACGGGGGAATAAGCTATTCCCCCGTTTCCTTTTGGAAATGAGGACTTGCCCTGAGTGCTACTGCCTCAATTAAATCCAAGTTATGAAGACAATACTCCTATACCTCCACACAACCCACTATGAGAGCACCTTAGTCCGTGTTTCGTGTTTTGCGTGGAGAACGGGAGCTCTGTACTCCTGCTTTATGAGCTACCTGAACGGCCCATTTTGCAATTCCGTCTGCCGTAGGTTCAAATCCGCTTTGCGCAGCCCAAGCAGCAAATTGTCCGTAGGTTTCAGCATCCAGTTTCAGAACAAGGTCCAAGGCGCCTTTGCATTCCCCCGTAACATCGGGAGAGGAAGGCTCCATCAGTTTTTTTATCAGCTCCGCCTTGGCAGGAGGAATTACCCCGGCTTTCTTCATCCAGTCGTCCACCGTACCCTTTTCAACAAAGAGCTGCTTTGCTAGCCAGAATCGATCTCTACCATTGTCTTTGAGCCAGCATTTTACAGATTCCTTGAAATCTTCCATGGCCTCAAGATAGAGATTTTTCACCATTCTGCAAGATTAAAAATCAACACATAGCGAAAATGCACCATTTTTTTGGTTGACGAATAGTGAAAATCCGCTAAATATATACATATCAACCAGCGAAAAACCCCCATTGTAACCATGATCGAAATCAAAATCCCCATCGAAAAAATTGCCGCAGACAAAGCGGCAAGTAAAGCACTCATCCAAGAGTGCGTTGAATCCGGAAAGGCTCCGGAAGAAGCCTTCCTTGCCATTCTCAAGAGGCGCGGGCTTCCCCCAACCCAGAAAAAGAACCCCGAAACCGCCAACCGATAAACAACATGAACAACACCATAGTACCATTCAACAACGCCGCTTTGGGCTGTTCCGTCAGGACAGTCACCATTGACGAAGAGCCATGGTTCGTCGGAAAAGACGTGTGTGCCGCTCTTGGTTACGCCAATGAAACTGATGCCATGAACCGACATTGTAAGGGGGTCGTGAAACGCTACCCCCTTCAAACTCCCGGAGGAGTACAGGAGATTCGCATCATCAACGAACCCGACATGATGCGTTTGATCTGTGGTTCCAAACTGGAATCAGCGAAGAGATTCGAGGCTTGGGTCTTTGAAGAAGTACTACCGACAATACGCAAGCACGGCATCTATGCGACGGGCGAAAAACTTCTTGAGTTGATTTCCAAGCCTGAGAACGCCATCAAGGTATTTCAGACGCTCAAAGATGAGCAGGACAAAAGAAAAGCGCTTGAAGCTAAGATAGAAGAGGACGCTCCCTACACGGAATTTGGAAAGAGCGTGGAAGTCTCCGCAGGCTGCATGCTGATTGGAGAATTCGCCAAGGTGCTGGCACAGAACGGACGGGAAATCGGACAGAACCGGCTTTTTGAGCTGCTGCGCAATGAAGGAATCCTTGGGAAGACAGGAAACCGCCGCAACGTGCCGTCCCAGGAACATGTGGAAGCCGGTCGTTTTCGGGTCAGTTACCGGATTATCCAGCACGCGAGCGGAAGAGCGGAAAGCAAAGCAACCCCGTATCTGACGCCTAAAGGTCAAGTATGGCTGTTGAAGCGGATGACGGGGAATAAAACCGAGCAGAAGGAGGTGAAGAAGTGAAAGCGCTGGCCGCCCTCGTCTTCTCCTGCCTTGTTCTTTCAGGTTGCGATCAGGGATCCGAGCCTCAACCTGTTAAACAAGCCGATAATCAGGGAAAACCCCTAAAAAAAGAGACACCAACATGGGAATTTAAAATTGAACAGAACGGCATTCCCGATGTTGTTTTTACAACGGGATATGCAAACTGTGTTGAGGCGTTCAGGATGGGATCGAGGGGAGATATTCCAATATATGGGTATGTGATTTATAAACCGGACGGAGGACAAATCATCGTGTCAGGAACGACGAGAATCACTAGGACGAAGGTGAATAAATCTCAACCCTCCGAAAACAATGATTATTGAATACGACGACGAAGACCGGTGCATCCGGGTTGACGGCGAACCTATTTCCTACGGCGTCGCGGTTGGACTCCTGGAGCAGATAGAGCAGGCTATCGACGAGTGGGATTTTGACCACGCCCCCCAATGCGACAACCCGGACGGACACTACGACGACTAACTGACTTTTAACCAATCGCCCGGCCCAGGTGGGGCCTAAAACCAAAACCAAAAAATCAATAGGTATATAGAGTAATACGGTCTGGCAGGCGCGGGGAAACCCGTCCGGGCGGCCAATTCAGAAGAACGAACATGAGCGAAAACGACACAACCATGACCACCCTTGCGACCGCGCTGGAAACGCTGGCCGGAGTATTGCGGGAGCTGGCAACAACGCCTGTTCCTTCTACGCCTGAATCGTCTTCCGTTTCCATTTTCGGAGCAATCGAAAAGAAATACGCTAAAAGCTCTACATTAGCCAATTATTATGACATTTCCTCCCGGCAGATGGATAACATCCTGGCACGGGCGGGGAAGAATGTAAGAAGGCTGGAAGGAGTCGGAAAAGGAACCCTTTATAACATGGAAGACGTGGAAAAATACTTAACTAACAAAAGAAAATGACCACACATCAACACCTGATCGACCGGGGCCCCTACAAGGGGATGGTGGAAACGATCACCAACAACAAGAACATCATCGCGAATCCGATTTGTTATATGTGCGGGACCACGTTGAAAGACCCCCATGTTTGGGGATCCTTGATAGGAAACAAGAACGGCGTCTTCACCACGCGCTTTCTGTGCCCGCTATGTGCCCGGGAACGCCTCAACGGCATCCCGGACGACGCGGAACGGAGCTGGAACTACACCCAAGAAGCCAAGTCCAAAGCCTTCTGGATAGAAAGGCTCTTTGAAAAGTTCATGGCCTTTTTCGTGTGGTCTCTGATCGTCTTGGCAGGAGGGTTTATCTTATTTGTCTTCTTCCTCCTGCTCAAAAACCTTTTTTAACTGATTAACTAAATAAATAAAATATTATGCAAAAATATAAATTCACAGGGATAACGAAAGAGGTATACGGACGCACTCTGAATCAAATTGTATGCGTAACCGCATTTGCCTCCATAAAGTCCGGAGAGATAGGAGGCTACATTGAAAAAGAAGCTAATCTGTCCCAAGACGGGAACGCCTGGGTCTACGGGAACGCCAAGGTCTGCGGGGAGGCCAAGGTCTACGGGAACGCCTGGGTCTGCGGGAACGCCAAGGTCTGCGGGAACGCCAAGGTCTGCGGGGAGGCCAAGGTCTACGGGAACGCCTGGGTCTACGGGAACGCCGAGGTCTACGGGAACGCCGAGGTCTACGGGAACGCCGAGGTCTACGAGAACGCCGAGGTCTACGGGAACGCCTGGGTCTACGAGAACGCCGAGGTCTACGGGAACGCCTGGGTCTACGAGAACGCCAAGGTCTACGGGAACGCCAAGGTCTACGGGAACGCCGAGGTCTGCGGGAACGCCAAGGTCTACGGGAACGCCAAGGTCTGCGGGGAGGCTATTTTAAGACGTGGCTTCACCGAAAAAGTGACTGACTATATTGTAATTGGACCGCAGGGAACTCGCAGTAGTTTCGCGACCTTTCATTTACATTCAAACACCGTGTGTACTGGATGCTTTGTCGGCAACCTGAATGAATTCAAAAAAGCCGTTTATAAAACTCACAATCCAGATCAAGGTAGAGTAACCTTCAATAATCAGTATCAGCGCGTTATACGAGTGTTTGAATTTTTGCAAGACAAAGATGCTCAATAATTAGAAAGCCGGGTCAGCGGCAACTGACCCAGCTTAACAACAATAATATATATGAAGAATATGAACACTACTAACACAGAAAAAACAGCTAGTCAAGCTCCATGTCCGCCCAAGACAATCGCGCCCATGCTGGTGGAGCTGGCTGAAAGGATGGGCGTCAATCCATCCCAGGCATACATGACCATCAAAGCGACTATCGCGCCCAAAGCGAGCAACGAGGAACTCATGGCCTTTTGTGTCGTCGCCAACCAATACAAACTGAATCCATTCCTGAAGGAAATTTACGCGTTCCCCGGAAAAAACGGAGGCATTGTTCCTATCGTCGGCATCGACGGATGGCTGAAACTGATCAACACCCATCCAAAATTTGACGGCATGGATGTGGACATGAGCGCCGACGGGGAAGAATGTACCTGCCGTATCTACCGGAAAGACAACCAGCACCCGACCGTCATTACGGAATATTTGAGCGAATGCAAGAAGAATACGGAGCCTTGGCGTCAATGGCCGCGGCGCATGCTGCGCCACAAGGCCATCATGCAGTGCGGTCGCGTGGCTTTCGGATTCGGAGGCATCTACGACGAAGACGAAGTCAAAGACGTCGCCGGAGGAATGCGGAACGTAACGTCAGAAAAAACAGAAGGGCCTGCGGAAGGGGAAACACCCTGGAACAACGCGCCCTCCCCGGAAGAATTCAGGAGTGAACCACAGGAAGCCCTGCCGGAACCCGAACTGCAGGACGACTTTATCCCGGGTTTGGAAATCCCGGCTGCAGAAGAATACACAACCACCAACATGGAGGACTATTGACATGAGCCTGTCCAAGAACTGCATTATCTACGAAAACATCCACCAGCGTTCGGACGCCTGGTTCAAACTTCGCTCCGGCCGGCTGACCGCAAGCAACTTTAAACGGCTCCTGACTCCAACCGGGAAAAAGCCCCAACCCAAAACCCACCAGGAGCGAGGCCCGTGGGGAGAACTCATCATTGACCTGTGCTGCTCTTTCCTCCGCCCGGATGAAATCAAGTGGGAAGGGAACCGGCACACGGACCAGGGCGAAGAACTGGAGCCCGAAGCACGTGACGAATTCAGGGACATCACCGGAATGACTGTCAAAGAAGTGGGGTTTGTCCTCTGCCAGGACGGGCCGGTAGGATGCAGCCCCGACGGGCTCATCGTCGACCAGTCCGGCGACTATGTGGCCGGACTGGAAATCAAGTGCCCTCTCTCCAAGACTCACGCCCTCTATCTGCTCAATGGCGTGCTGCCTCCCGAATATCGTCCCCAGGTTCACGGATCCATGGCGGTGACGGGGTTGCGGACCTGGTATTTCTTTTCCTACTGCCGAGGCTTGCGCCCCTTTTTGCTCAAAGTGGATTGGGACGAATACACTAACCGAATCAACGAGATGCTGAACGAATTCAAGCGGGAATACCGTGATCAATTTGATGTGATCATGCCTCAAATCCGCCCGGACACAGAAGGGAGGGCGGCATGAGGACTATGGCAAGAGCGATCCACCGGCCCGGAGTGATGAACAAGACGGAAGCCGCCTATGGATTTCACCTTTCCGATCTCAAAGCCAAGGGAGAGATAAGGGAATTCAAGTTTGAGGCCGTCAAACTGATCCTTGGGAGCCGATGCTCCTACACGCCCGACTTCATGGTCGTCCGTTCTGACGGTACCCTTGAATTCCATGAAGTGAAAGGCTTCTGGCGTGATGATGCCCGGGTAAAAATCAAGGCGGCTGCTGATAAGTTCCCCTTTGTTTTTGTAGCTGTTCAAAAAACGAAAACAGGCTGGAACGTGGAAATCATACAAGAAGGAGAATCGAAATGAAAACGCTTAAATGCCCGCTGTGCGGAAAGGAATTAAGGCTAAAGTGGTGTCCCACGATGCATTACCGGGTTTGGTGCAATTATTGTGAATGGGAGACGAGCAACGACCGAGGGGCACCGGAAATTGCATGGAAAGACGCCAAAGAATTCATTTTCAAGTTCCCACCCATCATGAGGTTAAATCAAGGTGATATGTTAAAGTTTTTTAACCACCAAATGCGCCATAAAATCGCATCCATAGAAAAAGTTAATTTGAAGGCTGGCTGGATAAAAACAAACAAAGGATTTGCCCGCCCAGATGATGTGATTCTGTGGCCGTGGGAACTTAAACAGGAAGGAGGGGACAATGGACGATAACTTTATTGTACGAGTACATAGGGGCACAATGTTTTTACCTGATGATAGAGTTGGAGGGTATGAGGTATTTGACATAAAACAGAACGAACTTGTAGCTATTTTTTACATTAACCCATTGTCACAAGCTGAATCCTATTTCAAAGCGGAAGATTTGGCGTATGAACTTAACACAAAGCCCGAAAAGAATGAGATGACACTTAAACGGAAAGGAGCCAAATGATGCTTTTTGATATTATACAGCTTTCCGTTATATTGGCCACCATTGCTGTCTTTGGGTATTACTATTACCTGGCAGGAAAGATTAAAGGTTTTCTAGATGCTATAAGAGTTTTTATAGAATACAGCGACGATGAACCAAGAAAGGATGATAATAAATGATAATTATTGATTTATTTGATATTATCACGGTTTCAGTTTTAATCGTGTTGGGGATTATTTTAATTATCCAATATATTATATTCAAAATAAAAGGAAAATGAATGCTGAACAGAAAGCTTTTTTTGAATACGGTGGAGCTTGGGAAACAACCGTTGTTATCCATACCTTCATCCGTTCCCTGTTGAAAGATAAAGGCTATCAACTATCCCCGGAGTTGTTGCATCACTTCCGGGACGAGAAGTCACACTATGGGGAAGTTCTGCGCGAAGCGTGGAAGTGGCGGCGCAAGTGCAGGGCGTGGATGATACCGAGTCATGAACGAATTTGCGAGAACTGCGCTCATGAGGGCACGTATCCATACGTAACGCCGTGCAGCGAGTGTTTTCGCTGTCCCTTTGCACAGGCTTATGACGGGTTTAGTGACAACTGGGAGCCGAGAAAGGAGGGGGAGTGAATGAGCTACATCTTTTCGCGGGAGCTGGTGGAGGAATTCTTGGAAGCGAACTACTCGGAATCCGAACCATCTGCGCTGTTGAACTCGAACCCTACCCCGCAAGCGTACTGCTCGCCCGCCAGAATGACGGAC
>OLSQ01001711.1_pt1 | contig 17344 bp, 16 predicted proteins | sample 1672561 | NCBI WGS metagenome assembly OLSQ01 (sample SAMEA3136699, study PRJEB25190) | human gut metagenome | biome: human gut; feature: human-associated habitat; material: faeces | place: Austria | collected 2013 | reverse complement strand
AGGAGGGCAAGGGAACCCTGTTCTACAGCGGTTCGTGGAATCTCTTCGACCAGATTATCATGACCCCCAATCTGCTCATGCCCAAGGATGCCAACGACCCCGACGCCGGCATGCTCAAGTATCGCAAGGCCCAAATCTTCCGCCGCGACTATCTCTTCCAGAGCACCGGTAAGTATAAGGGCGCTCCCAAGCGAACCACCGCTGGAGGCGTATGGCTTGACGGCTATTCAGACCACTTGCCCGTTGTGGTGTATCTCTCCAAGCAGAAGTAAATTATGGATGTCGAGACACATCCTTTTCAACCTTTTCTCCCTGCCAATGCACGCTTGCTGATGCTTGGCACATTCCCCCCTGCGCCCCGTCGTTGGTGTATGGATTGGTATTATCCCAATTACACCAACGATATGTGGCGCATTTTCGGTCTCCATTTCTTTGGCGACAAGATGCACTTTGTCGATGAGGCCAGGCACACCTTCCGCCTGACCGAGTTGCAGACCTTCCTGTCCTCCCTCGGTGTGGCCATCTACGATACGGCTGTCCGGGTGAGACGCACCAAGGGCACTGCTTCCGACAAGGACCTTGACATCGTAGAGCCAGCCGACCTCGATGCGCTCCTCGACGCTCTGCCCCAGTGTCGGGCTGTGCTCACGGCAGGGCAGCTTGCCACCCAGGTCTTTTCCTCCCACTTCCACATCACCGCCCAGCCCGCCATGGGCCAGTCGGTGCCCTTCAGCTATGCCGGGCGCGAACTGATGCTCTACCGGCAGCCCAGCAGCAGTAGGGCCTATCCCATGAAGGTGGAGCTGAAGACCGAGTATTACAGCCGCATGTTCGACGAGCTGTTTGGCGATGACGTCGCAGCGGCCCGTGCTGATACAGAATAAGAAAATGATGGGGTGGGGCGTTGCCGCGACCTTTGGGCTGGCGATGGTCTTACCCCTTGTAAAACAAACAATAATGAATAGCGAAGTAACCATTATCGGTATTGCCGGCGGAACAGGCTCGGGCAAGACCACTGTAGTGAAGAAAATCGTTGAGGCTCTGCCGCCCCATTATGTGGCTGTGGTGCCGCTCGATTCGTATTATAATGAAAACAAAGGCATGAGCGATGAAGAGCGCCATGCCATCAACTTTGACCACCCCGATGCTTTCGACTGGAAGCTGCTCATCAGCCATGTCAACGAGCTGCGCCATGGCCGTGCCGTAGAGCAGCCCACCTACTCCTACATCATCTGCAACCGTCTGCCAGAGACCATCCATGTCGAGCCCAAGAAGGTAATCATCATCGAGGGTATCATGACGCTCATCAACAAGAAGTTGCGCGACATGATGGACCTCAAGATATTTGTCGATGCCGACCCCGACGAGCGACTCATCCGCAACATCCAGCGCGACACCATCGACCGCGGCCGTACCGTGTCCATGGTTGTCGACCGCTATCTCTCGGTGCTCAAGCCCATGCACGAGCAGTTTATCGAGCCTACCAAGCGCTTTGCCGACATCATCATCCCACAGGGTGGAGAGAACGCCAAGGGCATCGGCATCATCTGCGACTATATCCAGGGTATCGTAGAGCGCTGATATCTCCTGCACCGCTGCGATGACGCTTGCTTACGACAGCGTCGGCGTGTCACTCAGCGTTATCGGCTGGCGCGTCGGCGCTGTCGGAGTTTCTGCGGTCCATCATCTGTTTGTAGGCGCGCCGGGCGGCGTGGGCCTTGAGCGTGTTGACCGACTCGCTCACGCCGTAGACCACCATCGCCCAACCTATGATGATGAGCGGAGCCGAGGCTATCCATTCGGGCCGTATCAGTGCGGTCAGACCTATGAGCATCACCACCGAGGGCACCACCCAGTAGAACAGCCCTATGCGCACAATTTGCCGTATGTGGGCCAGACCGATAAACTGGTTGGCTGCAGCCATAATCAGGATGAGGGCGAAGATATAGGTGATGCTTGTAATGAATGTGGTGGGCATCAGCGCCAGTATCACTCCCAGCGCCATGCTGCCCAACCCTACGACGGGGAATACGGGGCGGTAGAGGTTGAGTCGGTTGCCGTCGGTGTCATACATAATCATGCCCTTTTCGGGTTTGCGGTAGGCGTAGTAGGTTGTCACCGAGAACACGCCAGACAGGAAGAACATCACGCCTATCAGTATGGTTATCCATCTTACCGTCTCTTCGTGAAACGTGATGAGCAGCAGACCCACGATGATGGCGACGAGCGCGCGGAACTGCGAACTTAGCAGATTTTTCATTAATTTGTAGCAATTATCATTTTCTGCTGCAAAAGTACAAACAATCATTGGGTCATGCAATTATTTTGACCACAAATTATATTATGACTATGACAACATTATATCTTGTACGCCACGGCGAAACCGTCGACAATGCCCGCCAAATCATGCAGGGGCAGACCCAGGGCGAACTCAATGCCACCGGCATCAGCCAGGCTGAGGCGCTGCGCGACAAGCTCAGCGACATCCACATCGACGCCTTCGTCTCCAGCGACCTCTACCGCTCCATCCAGACCTGCCGCATCCTCGCCCAGGGGCGCCAGGTGCCTATGGTGGAGACCCCGCTGCTGCGCGAGCGCGACTGGGGCGACTTCACCGGCGAGTACATCCCCTCGCTTGCCGACCGCGAGTGGCCCGCCAATGTCGAGTCGGCTGAGCGGTTGCTCGCCCGTGCCCGCAACTTCCTCACCTGGGTGCGGGTCACTTATCCCGACCAGGTGGTGGTGGCTGTGGGTCACGGTATCATCAACAAGGCCATACAGAGCGTGTATCATCAGCGCCCCATGAGCCAGATCATGAAGATGACCAATGCCGAGATGCGGGTGCTGATGCTCTGACCGTGGCGGCGCCATGCCGCTCTGCCGGTCGCTCTGATGGCCTGCAGTGCCGTTGTTAGCCGCTTCTGCCGGTCTGCTTGCCGTGTTGGCTGGTTCGTAACAATAATTACGAGGGCTCGTGTCGTAAGATACGAGCCCTCGTGACATTTGATACGAGCTCGCGTTTCTTATGATACGAGCCGGCAGTGATGGTAATAATCTGTGTGTAAGTGGCTTCCGGCTTCCTGGAGATGTCCTCCGTTCCGATTAGTTTATGCCGAATTTGGTGTACATCTGCTGAAACACGTGGCTTTCTTCATTGGCTTCGATGCAGTCATTGCCCACGTAGTCGATGACCTGGTCATTCACCTCGCAGTTGGCATCGCCGATGAAGCGGTACACCACCCGGTTGTTCTCCTTGTAGAAGTGGGGCAGCAGGGCGCCGTTTATCATATCCATCATGGGGTTCATGCTCACGCCGAAGTCGATGTGGTTGTCGTAGATTACGATGCGTGCCGTTGGGTTCTCGGTGAGCAATATGCCATATTCGATGGCCAGCGACAGATACATACATGCCGCTCTTGTAATGCTCTTGACAGACTTGTCAATCGTGATATTCAGATTATCCAGTTGGTCGTACATACTTTTGAGTTGTTTTTTTTGTGTTTGTCAATGTTAGTCTCTGGTTCTTTCCCTTTATCTCCGCCCGCAGTAGTCAGTACGGCGTGGAGTCAGTCTTTGTTCCGCCATCGCATGGATGTCGGCTCTCATTGTTTGATGATTACAAATTTACTCATAAAGCCGCTTCTCAGCAAGAAAACCTTCATGCGCGTGAACCTATCTATCATTTTTTAGCTATATAAAAAGCAGGAATATGATAAAAATGTGCATGCTTGACATTTTTATCATATTCCTCTGCGATTGCTTTCGCCCTTGCCTTTCCGGCATTTATGCCCTCGCCGGTCCTCTTTTCCCCCTTTCTGCTGCCAGAGACGGTGGCGTCAGTTGGCGCGTTGGGTCCAGTCTTCCAGCCGAGCCTGGCTTTCCACCTTGTCCTCTATCTGGTCGGGCAGCGAGGCAAAGAAGTCTATGCCCGTGATGCGTTCCACCTCGTCTATCGAGTTGACATACTGCGTCTGGAGCCGTCGGCGGGCGTCGTTGCGATAGATGAAGCCTATGCCGCGTGGCTCTCCCCGCAGACATACGATGACCTTGAAGAAGGCTTCGGGCACCGTCACCTTGTTCTTGCCTATCCGCTTGTGGCGCTGTCTGGTCAGTACGGGTCCGCACACGATGTACAGGTCGCCCCAGTCATCAGCCCAGTCGCGACACTGCTCCTCCAGTATGCGCCAGTCGCCGTCGTTGAGCGCATGGAGCTGTGGGCAGATGTTGGTCAGCAGGAAACAGTCGGCCTGGGCCTGCTCGCTCCATCGGTTGTCGGCCGAGGGACACATGTGTCCGCGGTCATATCCCGAGCGCTGGTAGTCATAGGTGTTGGCACGCGGCTCTTCCACCTCTTCATCTTCGGTGAAGGCGCGTCCCTTGCGCTTGAAGGGGCCGTTGGTGTGGTCGGCTGTGAGATGCCAAGCCACCCAGTTGGACAGCCTAAGTTCATGATTGTACGAGGCAGTGTACCCCGCACGGTGCAGTATCTGCTCGGGCCTGTCTGTGAGTGGCGCCGGCAGCAGTGCGCCCGTGTCTTCAACCTCGGTCTGTTGCTGTGGCGCGTCGTCCATCAGCCGTCCTGTCAGTCGCTTGTGGTCTCTGGACAGATTGCATCCAGCCAGCAACAGCAGCGCTATCAGTGGGCAGAAAATCCTCTTCATCCTCTGGCGTTGATTTTGTCGTATGCGTCAAAAGCGTATCTGCGCGCCAGCACGAGGGTGAGCGCCAGCTGGCCTGTGGCTGCCGAGATGAGCAGTCCCGTAAACAGCAGCTGTATCACGAGCGCGCTCATGATGTCTGTGCCGCTCATGGTCATGGCCCACATCATCACCGGCGCGGTGCCCATCCCCATGATACCCATGCGCTGCAACAGCGGTATGAGCGACCGCTTCATCGAGCGTCGGGCCAGATAGTTGGTGGCTTCACGATGGGTGGCACCATTGGCGGTGAGATAGTAGTAGAGTTGGGCGTGGTGGTGCAGTCCGTCATAGTATGCGCCCATCGCCTTGACGTTCGACTCAGCCACCGCTCCCGTGGTGATGGCCACGACGGGCAGCAGCAGATGCGGCGCCAGCGGGTTCATGCCCAGCACCAGATAGACGAATATCAGCGAGAGAGGCAGTATGGTGAGCGTCAGCCCCAGCATGATGGGCACTATGTAGTTGGCCTGTCGTATGCGTGCCTTGATGCGCATGTACCAGGCGGTGGCAGCCAGCAGCACCAGCGCGCACAGCAGCGTCACGCCGATGTGGCCAGCCCGGACGGCCAGCACAGTGAGCAGTGCGCCGAGGGTCAGCGCCACAGCCATCGTGGCCAGCGCCTTGAGCGTGCGCCTCCATATCTCTACCTTGAAGGCGTAGAGCGCATATAGAGGTATGATGAAAAACAGGGCACCTATAATCAGGTTGCCAAAGGAGAGATGTATGGTCTCTATCATTGTAGTTCCTCCAGATTGATATGGTTGTCAAAATAATCTGCCAACGCGCTGTTGGCTGTCGTGGCTATGACGACCGAGTCTTCGGCTGCCATCTCCCTCAGCCGCTCAGCCGTCGCCTCGTCGGCCACCTCTTCGGCTATCACCACCTGCTTGCGCAGCCAGTGGGCCAGGCAGAGCATGCCCGTCGTCACCTCTGTTGCGGCGATTGTCTCGCAGGGCGCGTCGATGTGCTGCTCGCTTATTCCAGCCGCCATCCAGATGTCTATCAGCTGGTTGCTGTCCTTCCGGTATTCGCGATGGATGTCGAGCCGCAGCAGCGAGTCGGCCATCTGTCGCAGCGAGTACTGGGGCTGTGGCGGCAGTGCGGGTACGTAGCCTATCTGTCGTCGCATATAGCGCGAGGCAGCCGGAGTGAGCACCTCGCCGTCGTAGGTGAGATAGCCCCCAGCCACGGGTCTGAGCCCCAGCAGCGCCTCCGCCAGACAGTGGCGTGTGGCGGCATCGCGGCCATAGACCAGCAGCGAGCGGCCGTTGGCCACCACTGCCGACGCCTGCCTGATGTCTGTGCCGTCGTCGCAGTGTATGTCTACATTCTTGAGTTCTATCATCTTGCGGGCTGTCTTTCTGTCATTTGACCTCGGTGAGCTTGCCTGTCACCGAGTCGATGATATATCCATGGAGATTGACGTCGCGCGGCACCAGCGGGTGGTGGCTTATGGTGTTGATGGTATTTCTCACCGAGTCCTCGGTGTCGTGAAATCCCTCAAGCCAGTGGTCGAGGTCTATGCCGCAGAGCGCGATGGTGTCTATCACGTCCTGGTGTATGCCGCGCTCCAGCATCAGCCGCTTCATCTCGGCACCGTTCATGTGGCAGGCGCCGCAGTTGGAGTGGGCCACCACCATGATTTCCTCTACCCCCAGTTCGTAGATGGCCACCAGCAGACTGCGCATGGCAGAGTCGAAGGGGCTGATGACCAGTCCGCCGGCGTTCTTGATGATTTTTGCGTCACCGTTTTTCAGTCCCAGTGCTGCCGGGAGCAGTTCGGTGAGTCGTGTATCCATACACGAGAGTATTGCCAGCTTCTTGTCGGGGTATTTGCTGGTAACATACTGTTCGTAACCGCGTCGGGCTACAAACTCTTCATTATATTTTACGATTTCTTCGATAATCATGGTTGTCTTCTGTTGGGTCTATGGGATGCCGGGGCTGTCCTACAACGTGTCATCGTCAATGGGCGGACGCTCCAGTTCCTTCAGTTGCAGTATGTCTGTGGTCAGTTTGCTTAGTGCGTCCATCGGTATGCCTTCAGGCGAATACTTGAAGAACAGGTCGTTGTATATCACATCCTCCAGGAACTCAAAGAGCTCGTGGATGATGGTCCTGTGGTCGAAGGCGAGCACTGGCAGGTTGTCAATGTCAAACCACTGTGCCTCTGCGGCATCGTCGCTGCCCTTGACCTCGGCGAGGGCCTCAAAGGCGAAGTGCACTACGGTGATGACGCGCTCTCGTGGGTCGCGGTCTACGGCACTGTAGCTGCGGAATTGGAACACCTCGCCCAACGCCATGCCCGTCTCTTCCATCACCTCGCGCCGGGCGCAGGTCTTCAGGTCTTCGTCTATCTCCATAAAGCCGCCGGGAAACGCCCAGCAGTCCTTGTAGGGTTCGTTGCGCCGCTTGACGAGCAGCACGCGTAGCGTCTTGTTGGGGTCGTAGCCGAAGACGATGCAGTCGGCAGTGATTGCCGCATGCGGATATGGATAGCAGAATTTTGTCGGCTTGTTGTCGTTGTCCATGTCTGTCCTTTCTTTGTATATTGGTGAGACAAAGGTAGATATAAACCATCGAACTGCCAATCATTTTGCAGGGAAATTGTGTCTGTGCCGACATTTTTTTGCTGTCGCCAGATGCGGTGGTTGCCATTTCGACCTAAAAAACCATCGCGCTTTCTTTGTATTGTCTATGGTTTGCAGTACCTTTGCATAGGGTAGCGTCCACCGCGCCATGACCGACGGGCAAGTCGGCGAGGGCGAGGTGCAGGCAGACTGCCCTGACAGACATAATTCTACGTACACCGATGAACGACGACAGACTATACTTGCCTGCCGAATGGGCAGTGCAGAGCGGGGTGCAGCTTACCTGGCCCCACGCCGGTACCGACTGGGCTCCCTATCTCGACGAGATTACCGAGACCTATCTCCAACTTGCCGACGCCATCACCCGCCACGAGGCGCTGCTGGTGGTCTCGCCCGAGGTTGAACATGTGCGCTCTCTGCTTGAGGCTCGTCTCGGCCGTGCCCGCATGGCCCGCGTGGTCTTTGCCTGCTGCGACACCGACGACACCTGGGCGCGCGACCATGGCGCCATCACCCTCATGGGCGGCGACGAGCCCGTGCTGCTCGACTTCCGCTTCAACGGCTGGGGCGAGAAGTTCGGCTGGCAGCACGACAATGCCATCACCAGCCACCTCTGTGAGCAGGGCGTGCTCTACGGCAGCCGCGAAGACCATGACGACATGGTGCTCGAGGGCGGCAGCATCGAGAGCGACGGCCGGGGCACCGTGTTTACCACCAGCCAGTGTCTGCTGGCTTCTCACCGCAACCAGCCCCTCTCCCGCGAGGAGATAGACGCCGAGCTGCGCCGTAGGCTTCGCGCCCGACGCGTGGTGTGGATTAACCACGGCAATCTGGTGGGCGACGACACCGACGGCCACATCGACACCACGGTGCGCGTGGCTCCCCACGACACCTTATTATATATTAAGTGCAGCGACCAGGCCGACGAGCATTATGCCGACTTCTGCGCCATGGAACGCGAGCTCCAGGCACTGCGTACCGACGACGGGCGCCCTTACCGCCTCATCGCCCTGCCTATGGTCGACGAAATCAGATACGACGGCGAGCGGCTTCCGGCTACCTATGCCAACTTCCTCATCGTCAACGGCGCCGTGATTTATCCCACCTACGACCAGCCCCACAATGACCAGGCGGCTGCCGAGGCTCTGCGCCAGGCTTTCCCCGATCACGAGCTCATCGGCATCGACAGCCGTGTCATCATCCGCCAGCACGGCTCCATCCACTGCCTCACCATGCAACTGCCCGAGGGCGTGCTCTGCCGATAAGCGTCATCACCCATCATCCCAGAAGAAATATAACACAGATAGATATGAAAGAACTGAAAGTAGGAGTGCTGCAACAGCACAACACCAGTGACATAGCCGACAACAAACGCCGTCTGGCCGAGGGCGTCAGGGCTCTGGCTGCCGACGGTGCCCAACTCGTGGTACTTCAGGAACTCCACAACTCGCTCTACTTCTGTCAGGTAGAGGATGTAGACAACTTCGACCTGGCCGAACCCATCCCCGGCCCGTCTACCGAGTATTTCGGCCAGCTGGCACGCGAACTCGGCGTGGTCATCGTCACCTCGCTCTTTGAGCGCCGTGCCCCCGGACTCTATCACAACACCGCCGTGGTGATAGAGCGCGACGGCTCGATAGCCGGAACCTATCGCAAGATGCATATCCCCGACGACCCGGCTTATTATGAGAAGTTCTATTTCACCCCCGGCGACCTGGGCTTCCACCCCATTGACACCTCGGTGGGCCGGTTGGGGGTTATGGTGTGCTGGGACCAGTGGTATCCGGAGGGAGCACGGCTTATGGCGCTCCAGGGTGCCGAGTTGCTCATCTATCCTACGGCTATAGGCTATGCAGCCAGCGACTCCGCCGACGAGCAGCAACGTCAGCGCGAGGCGTGGACCACCGTACAGCGCGGCCATGCAGTGGCCAACGGACTGCCTGTGGTGGCGGTCAACCGCGTGGGCTTCGAGCCCGACCCCAGCGGACAGACTCCGGGCATAGAGTTCTGGGGCTCTACCTTCGTGGCTGGCCCCCAGGGCGAGCTGCTCTATCGCGCTTCTGCCGACGGTGAAGAGCGCCGCATCGTAGACCTCGACCTCGGTCATAGCGAGCAGGTGCGTCGCTGGTGGCCCTTCCTGCGCGACCGCCGCATCGATGAGTATGGCGACATCACCCGTAGATATATCGACCGTTGACACCAACCGTCCCATAACAAAGGCGCCGACTCTCCTGCGAGGGTCGGCGCCTTTGCCATTGGTGGTGGTGATGGGTCTATTCCTGATAGTCGTCTTGCTCGTCGGTGGCTTCGGCTTCGTCGTTATAACCCTTGATGCCGAAGTTGGGGTCTATCTTGAGCATGGCGGTGACGATATAGGTCACCACGCAGCTTATCACCACGATGATGAAGAACATGCGGTAGCCCACAGCCTCCTGCAAGGCTCCGGCGAAGAAGCCGGGAAGCATCATCGACAGCGACATGAAGGTGGTGCACAGCGCGTAGTGGCTGGTCTTGAACTCGCCACGGCTGTAGTAGATGAGGTACATCATGTAGGCCGTGAAGCCAAATCCATAACCAAACTGCTCGACAAACACGCATACGTTGACGATGGCAAGGTTGGGCAGCACGTAGCTCATGTAGATATATACCAGGTCGGGCAGCGTGATGGCGAGCACCATGGGCCACAACCAGCGCTTCAAGCCGTCCCGGCTCACGCACAATCCGCCGAGTATGCCTCCCAGGGTGAGTCCTATCACGCCCACCGTGCCCTGCACCAGTCCATACTCCTGCGGCGAGAGTCCCAAGCCGCCATTTCTCTCGTTGTCTACCAGGAAGAGCGCAGCCACCTTGGCCAGCAGACCTTCGGGCATGCGATAGAAGAGCATGAAGAGTATGCCTGTCACCACCTGCTTCTTGCAGAAGAATGTCCTGATGGTGTGCGCCAGCTCGCCCATAATCTGCTGCGGCGTATTGGCGGTGTGTGCCTTGTCCGCCTTGGGCCTGGGCAGTACATAGCCATGCCACAGCCACAGGCCGATAAACAAGCCGGTGACGCCATAGAACATCAGGCTCCACGAGAAGGGGATGCTGTTGCGGTAGATTACCTGCAGATTTCCGGCTACCATCACCAGCACACCCTGGCCGAAGATGGTGGCCAGGCGGTAGAACGTGGAGCGTATGCCCACATAGAATGCCTGGTCGTTGGGCGTCAGTTCGAGCATGTAGAATCCGTCGGCGGCGATGTCGTGGGTGGCGCTCGTGAAGGCCATCACCCAGAAGAAGAACAGGGTGCCCTGCAGCCAGAAGTCGGTAGGGATGGTGAATGCCACGCCGCCAAAGGCTGCGCCCACCAGCAACTGCATGGTGATTATCCACCATCGTTTGGTTTTTACCAGGTCTACAAACGGGCTCCATAGAGGTTTGAGCATCCACGGGAGATACAGCCAACTGGTGTAGAAGGTTATCTCGGCATTGCTCAACCCCATCTGCTTGTACATGATGACAGAGATGGCCATCACGGCCACATTGGGCAGTCCTTCGGCAAAGTACAGCGAAGGAACCCAGCTCCATGGCGATTTGCTATTGTTCATATCCAGTGTTTTAGTATATCTTCTTGATTTCGGCACCACGATAGTAGTGGAGCAGTATCTTGTCATAACTGTAGCCTTGTTCGCTCATGACGGCGGCGCCTATCTGGCAGAGGCCGACGCCATGACCCCAGCCTGCGCCGAGGATGTCGAAGCGCTCGGGCACACCATCGATGTCGCCGTGGGGTTCAACCACAAAGGCCGAACTGTAGAGGTGGCTCTCGCTGAGCGTACGGCGTATCTCGAGTTCCTTGCCGATGATGTACTGGCGCTTGGTGCCCACGATGCGCAGACGCGAGATGCGTCCGCTGGCGCCACGCTCCAGAGGCTCGAGCGCCACGATGTCGCCCATATCCATCTTCAGACGGTTGGCTATCAGTTCCTTCAGCTCCTGTTGAGAGTAGCTCACGCGCCAGCGGTAGAAGTCTTTGGTCTCCTGGTCATAGTCGTTGAGCACTTGAGAGAGTATGGTGGCGTCGGTGGTGTTGCAGAATGCGTCTGGACTCTGCCTTATCCATGCCTCGGCGTTGGCCTCTATGGTCAGGTCGGGAGCCACCGCGTCGGTGTCTACCCCCTCGGCGTTGTCGCGCACCGCCATGAGATAAGGTTTGTCTATATCCTCCCAACAGTAACGGTAGCGTTCGGTGATGCCGCCACAACACTTGGAGAAGCGGGCATCGCATATCTCGCCGTCGTGTTGCAGTATCTGTCCGCCGGTGGCAGCCACAGCCTGTCGGGCCTTGTCGCTGGTCTCGCGGGTGATGCCCTGGTAGCGCTGGCAGTGGTCGTCGGCACACACGTCAAAGATGGTGTGGTCTTCGCGGTCATACCAGCGGGTGAGTTCGTCATCGGTCTTGGTGAAGGAGAAGAAGCCCGAACCGCTCTTGCCGTCCATCTGCTGTCGCTTGTGCATCTGCGCGAGCAGCCAAGAGCGCGATATCACCGCGTGGGCTTTCAGCAGTTCGATATTGGATGTGGCGCTCATCTCGCTCGATATGACGCTCTCCAGGTAGCGTTCCACGGGCAGTTCGTTGATGGCACATATCTTGTCTTCCTCGACCACCAGTCTCAGCGTGCCGGCAAACACCTGCGTCTCGGTGCGCTCCCAGTGGAAGTTGACGCCGATGGTCACGTCGCTGAGGGCAAACGACGCATCCTCATGCTGTGGATGGAAGGTAAGTTGGCTGTACAGGTTGCCGTTCCAACTGATGCCGCCCTCGGCGAACTCCACTTCCTGTCGGCCCTCAATCTGCTGGCCCTTGGCCATATAAGGGCGGTTGAGGTCGAAGCAGATGCGCTTGGCGCTCACGATGCCTACCGACACCATGGGTTCGGCTGTAGCTTCGGGCTCGGCAGCTGCTTCGGCGGCGGCAGTGAGGCGGGCGGTGATGCGTCCGAATTGCTCAGCTCCGACACCACACTCGCGGAGGATGGCAGCTGCTCTGTCGGCGTCGATACGGTCAAAGTCTGTCTGGCGTGGGGTGATGATGAGGCCGGCCATGTCTATAGCTCCCGGGCTGACCAGATACTGGGCGTCGCCCTCGGCCGTGTAGCAGTCGGGACGATGCTTGGCGCGAGGAATGACGACAGTGACGTGGCTCTCGTCCTGCTGCCATGAGATGACGTTCATCATGGGCTCGCCGCTATCCTTGTGGAGAGGCATAGCCTTGTAGATACGGTCAAAGAGAGCCTTGTCGGCGGTGGCGTCGGTGCTGACGATGGCCAGCAGCGGCACCACATATCCGCCCACGGCATAGATATGGTTGTCGTTGTCGTATTCATACACCATCTCTCTGCTGTTGGCCAGCCTTGCCCAGTCGTTCTGCAGCGGCAGAAGGCCAGAGCATACGGCTTGCAGATGAGCGTGGTCGGGGGCAGAAGCTCCACAGTGGGGACCGTTGTAGAATACGGTGAGTTCGGGATAACGCTCTACCATGCGGAATATCTCGCCATAACACGTGCGTATGCGCTGCGGGTTGTGGCGGTTGAGGGGAATGGTAAAGTGGACGGGCAGAATGGGGAAGGGGTTGACCAGCAGCGTGAAGTCGTTGTCCAGGCGCTTGGCCATCTGCTCCTGCGGACGGTTGTCGGCGCAGAGGAAGCAGGGCCGATGGGCTATGCTGCGGGCATCGATGCGCGCACCGGTAGAGACCATGCGGGCAGGGTTGAACTGCACCTGCAGCAGCGTGTCGCCGCTACAGAGGCTGCGCTGCTCTACATGGTTGAGGTCGCGGAAGCGCTGGCGGGCGTCGCCCCAGAGCTCCAGCTGGCGGTCAATGAAGCGGTTGAGCTCGCAGCAGTTGCCCTCGGGCTGGCTGTTCAGCTGCTGGCGGGCTTCGAGCTCGATGGTGCGCAGCCGGTCTTTATAGAGATTGTTGGCATTCTGGCGTTCTATGCTGAGGGCGGCGTCTGAGTTGCCCTCCCAACGGCGGCAGAGATAGAGCTCGTCGTAGATGCGGCCTATGCGGTAGCGGCGGCTGATGGCCAGACCCATAGCATAGTCCTCGCCATAACTGGTATTGGGGAAGCGTATCTCTCTGACCACGGGGGTGAAGAAGGCGCGAGGCGCCCCGAGCCCATTGATGCGCAGCGCATTGTTGGGTCCGTTGTGGTCTGTCCATTCCCGGTGGTCTATGATGCCCGGTGGCAGGGTGTTGAGGGCAAAGTCGCACATGCGGTAGGCGCCGATGACCATGGCGGCAGGCTGCTGGCGGAACTCGTCGACCACGCGCTGCAGCGTGGAGGGCGAGGCATAGAGGTCGTCGCTGTCCAGCTGCACGGCGAAGCGGCCGCAGCGGCTGTCGTTGACGGCGGCGTTCCAGCATCCGCCGATGCCCAGGTCGTCGCGTTCGGGGATGAGGTGTATCAGTCTGTGGTCGCTGCGCGCCAGGTCATTCAGTATCTCGGTGGTGCCGTCGGTAGAGTGGTTGTCGACCACGATGACGTTGTAGTCAAACCGTGTCTGCTGGGCCAGAGCCGACCCCACGGCGTCGGCAATGGTGCGACAGCGGTTGTAGACGGGGATGACCACCGAGGCTTCGACGTCGAAGTCCTGCTCGTCCAGGTCTACAGGCTCGTAGCGATGGGTGTCTACTATCGCGCCCACAGCTTCGAGATGACGGGTGGCAGCATCCTCCATCTCTATCTGGCGGTCGCGGTTGCGCGGGTCTACATAGTCAAACTGGCGCACACCGCTGGCGCGGCTGTCGGTCTGCTGCTGGGTGTAGAGATACTCGTTGAGGTGGGTGATGGCGGCTTGGCGCGAGATGTAGAGGCGCAGGTCGTACCACGCAGCCCATCGGTAGTCGGGGGCGGCGGGCTGCTGGGCCATATAGCCCTTGAGCAGCGCCGTGCTCACAAGCACAGCCGGTCCGAAGTCGAAGTCGTCGCGCAGCGCACCCTTCTGATAGTCTATCGCGGGGTGTGCCACCAGTTTGCCGTCGGCGGTGGTCATGCGGCTGTCGGCATAGACCATGCCCGCGCCGGTGTCGGCAGCCGTCTCCACCATGCGCTCTATGGCGTGGTCGCCCCATAGGATGGGCTGGGCCTTGAGCGTGAGCAGCACGTAGGGTGCCGTGGCACGGCGAGCTATCTCTGCCAGCGTGGCTGTCGACGTGAGCGACTCTGTTTCGATTACTTGTGCTTGGGGATATGCCTGTGCTGTCTGCGGCTCTATCATCAGGGTGATGTCTCTTACCGAGACGCTCCGTGAGAGGGTCTCTATCGTCGCCTCGGCGTCGCCAGCCGAAGCAATGGCTACAAAACAGTCTATCTGGTTTCTCATCATTTCTGTTTCTTATATATTAACAATATGTAAAGGTCGTATTTTTCGCCGAATTAAGCAAATTTTCGCGGCTAAAAAATACGACCTCGGTCAATATTGTGGCTCTGATGAGCACAGCGTCAAGCAAAGGGGAAGAGCAGGGGCAGTATGAAGGTCATCACGATGCCTATGATAATCTGCAGAGGCAGACCCACCCACACGTAGTCCATGAAGGTGTAGCGGCCCGCCTTCATCACCAGCGCGTTGGGCGGTGTGGAGAACGGCGAGGCAAAGCACATGCTCGCTCCCAGCGTCACGGCAAACATGAAGGAGTAGGGGCTCACGCCGGTCTGGGTAGCGGCAGCCATGGCTATGGGTGCCATGAGCACCGCCGTGGCGGTATTGCTGATAAACATGGTCATGAGCGATGTGGTGAAGTAGATGCCTGCCAGCAGGGCGTAAGGCCCGATGGCGCCCAGGCTGCTCACCAGATTTTCTGACACGATACTCGACACGCCCGTCTTCTCCAGGGCTATCGACATGGGCATCATGGCGGCTATCAGGATGATGCTCTCCCAGTTGATGGTCTTATAGGCGGCGTCGACGCTGCGGAAACAGCCCGAGAAGACCATGAGCAGTCCGGCCATGACCACGGCGATGACGGGGCTCACGGGGATGAAGTCGAACACCATGACCAGTATCATCAGCAGCATGATGGCTGCCGCCACGGGTGCCTTGAAGTCGAGCGACACCTTCTCCATCTGCTTGTCGGGGCGTCCCAGCACCACCCAGTTCTCGTTCTCGTGGTTCATCTGCATAATCTTGTCCCACTGGCCTTGCACGAGCAGTATGTCGCCATTGCGCAGACGGTGGTCGCTCAGCTCTTCCTTGATATAGTTTTCGTCGCGGCGTATGCTGAGGATGTTTACCGAATAGTCTTCGCGCAGTCGGGAGTCGCGTATGCGCACTCCGGTGAGCCGCGAGGTGGGCAGAACGATGATTTCGGAGATGCCGATGTCGTAGAAGTCCAGTCGGGTGGTCTTCATCCTTATCAGGTGATAGTCGCTGGCAAACCGCTCCATGGCATCCTTGTCGCCATAGAGGTAGAGTATGTCGCCCTGGGCGATGACGGTGTCTGCCCACGCCATACTCTGGCGTATGTCCATGCCGAGAGCCTTCTTCTTCTCGTTGCGTATCTCGAGTATGGTGAGTCCATACCTGTTCTGCAGGTCGAGCTGCTGCACACACATGCCTGCGAGCCCATTGTTCTTGTAGCCCACACGCAACTTGTACAGGTTGTCGTGCAGCTGGTACTGCTCGGCGAGGTCGTTGAGCGTCTTGCCGGCAGTTCCCTTGTGGTGCTTGCCCTTCTTCTTGATGAGCAGCAGACTCATGGGCAGCAGCACGGCTATGCCCAAGGCTATCACTATCAGACCGATGGGGAGGAAGGTGAAGAATCCGAGCGGTGCGAAGCCATGCTCTTCGAGGGTCTCGCTGATTACGAGGTTGGGAGGCGTACCTATCAGGGTGAGCATGCCGCCGAGGCTGCCCGCAAAGGCCACCGGCATGAGCAGACGCGAAGAGCGTATGCCCGAACTGGCTGCCATGCTCATGATGATGGGCATCATGATGGCCACGGTGCCGGTGTTGCTCACAAAGGCGCCGATGAACGAGGTGGCGAGGACCACATAGATGAAGGCGCGCGTCTCGTTGCCCTTGGCCATGCGCGATATGCTGTTGCCTGCCGACTGGGCAAGACCCGTCTGCAGGATGGCGCCGCCCACGACGAAGAGGCCGGCCATCATAATGACTATGGGAGAAGAAAAACCGCTTAATGCTTCGCTGGTGGTAAGAACTCCGGTAGCGGTAAGTACCATTAGGGCCGACAGGGCTACGACATCGCCACGTACGCGTCCCCAGACAAACATGGCTATAGTTACAATCAGAACAATTATAGTTATGGTCATGAATCAAACACAGATTAGTGGACTACAAATATACAATAATCCCGCCACAATCACGAACGCCGCCAGGGCGATGGCGTCTGATTTAATAAAACCTTAATAAGTTTTAGCAATTATTATTGTTTGGCCCGAGGTGACGGTCGTGACGGCAGCGAAGGTTGGCGTCGTCTCTTCTGCGTCTGTTTTTATCTCTCTGGTGACGGACATCATCTCGCTCATTTCGGATGTCATCTTTCCGGTGGTGAAATCCATTCCTTCCGAGTCGGATGTCATCTCGCCAGTGATGCCGTTAAAGATGATTTCAGGACTTGAAACGGTGATTTCACGCTTGGATATTATCGTTGCAGACACTGAAATCACCATTTCATGCCTTGCAATTGTCCTGAAGGGCCTCTCCACGAACTTGCGGATGGTCGGCGTGGGCACCAACAAAAACTCTCTCCCGCTGGGGCTGGCATCGTGTGCCGTATTGACCCCAGGGGAGAGAGTGACTTATTTTACTAATAACGCTATGTCTTTATCTGTGGCCACCGCCGAATGAACCACCGCCAGAACGGCTGCTTGAAGAGTGGCTGCCGCCAAAGGAGCCTCCTGCACGACTGCTGCCGCCACCGCGGTTGCCACCGCCGAAGGAGCTGCTGTTGCTGCTGCCACCCGAGCGTCCGCCGAAGCTGCTGCCCGAAGAGCGAGAGGGCTGCGAGGTGGATGGAGAGAAAGTGCGGCTGGGCTGGCTATTGGC
>OLSQ01001706.1_pt1 | contig 17382 bp, 11 predicted proteins | sample 1672561 | NCBI WGS metagenome assembly OLSQ01 (sample SAMEA3136699, study PRJEB25190) | human gut metagenome | biome: human gut; feature: human-associated habitat; material: faeces | place: Austria | collected 2013 | reverse complement strand
CAGATACTCGACTTCCACGCGAACGTGGCCAACGAAGCAGCGCGACACTTCTACACCGACCACGGAGCCACGCGGGTCGAGGCCGCCCTGGAGGCGCTGCCTGCGGACCCGACGGCCGAAATCCACGTCATGACCACCGACTACTGCCTGCGGCGCGAACTCGGGGCATGTCTCAGGACGGCGTCGGCCCGGCGACTGCCCGACAGGCTGTTTCTAGACTCGCCGGGAGGCCGGCTGCGGCTCGATTTCGACTGCTCCGCATGCCGCATGACCGTACACCACATTCCGCGAAAACAATAAATATCAATAACACTTCATAATCAAATGGAAAAGACCCGCATACTCGTCACCGGAGGTACCGGCTACATCGGATCGCACACCACCGTCGAACTGATCAATGCCGGCTACGATGTAGTGATAATCGACAACCTGTCCAACTCCAATATCGGAGTCCTCGACGGCATCGAGGCCATCACAGGCGTGCGTCCCGCATTTGTCGAAGGCGACTGCCGCGACATCGACACTCTCCGCAAGCTCTTCGCCGACTATCCCGGCATCAAGGGCATTATCAACTTCGCGGCCTCCAAGGCCGTAGGCGAATCACTCGAAAAGCCCCTGCTCTACTACCGCAACAATCTCGACACACTGATGAACCTGCTGGAGCTGATGCCCGCCAACGGCGTCAAAGGAATCGTGTTCTCCTCGTCGTGTACCGTCTACGGCGAACCCGACTCCAACCCGGTCACCGAGGACACCCCCATCAAGACCGCCACATCGCCCTACGGCAACACCAAGCAGATCAGCGAGGAAATCATCACCGACACCATCAACTCGGGCGCACCGTTCGGAGCCGTGATCCTGCGCTACTTCAACCCGGTGGGCGCACATCCGTCGGCCCTTATCGGCGAGCTGCCCAACGGCGTGCCGCAGAACCTCATACCTTATCTGACACAGACCGCCGCCGGCATCCGCGAGTGCCTGAGCGTGTTCGGCGACGATTACGACACCCCCGACGGTTCGTGCATACGCGACTTCATCGACGTGGTCGACCTGGCCAAGGCCCACGTCACCGCCGTCACCCGCATGATCGACGGCAAGCAGGAATCGGCCGTCGAGATCTTCAATCTCGGCACCGGCCGAGGCGTATCAGTGCTCGAACTGATCAACACTTTCCGCGAAGTAACCGGCATAGACCTGCCCTACCGCATCGCACCCCGGCGCGCAGGCGACATCGTCAAGGTATGGGCCGATCCCACCCGCGCCAATACCGTGCTGGGCTGGAGCGCCGACACCCCTCTCGGCGACACACTTCTATCGGCATGGCGCTGGCAGCAGCATCTCTCGAAATGAAACGCATATTTCTCATAGCTGCGGCCGCGCTGGCTATCGGCGCACCCGCGGCAATGGCCGACTCGCTTCTCGACGAGATCGCCGCCACACCGGGCAAGGCCGGAGGCGTCTACTACGCCTATCCGACGGAATCATCGCAGAACACTCCGGCACCTAAAGGCTACAGACCTTTCTACATCAGCCACTATGGCCGCCACGGCTCGCGTTACCTGATCAGCGACGACGACTACCGCACGGTCATGGAACGTTTCCGCCGCGCCGACAGCCTCGGCGTCCTCACCCCTCTGGGACACGACGTGCGCCTGCGGCTCGACAGCGTGTGGCTCGAAGCACGCGGACGCGGAGGAGAACTCTCGCCGCTGGGCAACCGCCAGCACCGCGCCATAGCACGCCGCATGGGCGAGGCTTTTCCGGAAGTGTTCGCCGGCGAGCCGCGCGTGTCGGCATCGTCGACCACAATCATGCGCTGCGCCCACTCCATGTTCGCTTTCATCGAAGGGCTGCAGCAATTGTTCCCCGGCCTGGAGGTACCCCGCGAGAGCGGCGAGCGCAACATGTATTTCCTCAACTACCACTCGCCTGAATCCGGCCGCTACACTAGCAAGGACGGTCCGTACTATCAGACTTTCAAGCGATTCAAGGCCGAAATGACCCGGCCCGACCGGCTGGTGGCATCGCTTTTCAGCGATCCGGAGTACGTAAAGATGTGGATCGATCCCGTCGAACTTATGTGGCAGCTCTACTGGGTGACGGTCGACATGCAGAACATGGAGACCGCCGTCACGTTCGACGATATCTTCACCCCCGACGAGCTTTACAGCCTGTGGCAGGTGTTCAACTTCGAATTCTTTGCCCGCAACTCCAGTTATCTGCCGGCCGAGGGCCATTTCACCGGCAATGCCCGCAATCTGGTCAACGACATCCTCGTCAATGCCGACGAGTATATAGCTTCGGGCGAGAACGGCGCCACCCTCCGCTTCGGCCACGACGGCAACATCATACCGCTCGTAGCCCTGCTGAAACTCGACGGCTGCTACACCGACGTGTACGATCCGCATCAGCTCGCCCAGGCATGGAACGACTTCCGCATCTGTCCGATGGGCGCCAACCTGCAGATAGTCTTCTTCAGAAACAAGGCCGGCGACGTCCTGGCGAAATTCATGCTCAACGAGCGCGAGATCGCCCTGCCCGTAGCGACCGACATGTTCCCATTCTACCGCTGGACCGACCTCCGTCCCTACCTCCAGGGCATCGTTGCCGGCGAATGAACCTTACCGGCGTGCCGCCGACAGACACGCAGCCACAGCTAAAGGAGTGAACCAAGAACACACGCGTTCACTCCTTTAGCTTTTTTTTGACTTGAATACATCTGTCACATTACTTAAATAAAAATCCTTATGTATTTTGAGATTGAATCGTTAATAATTTTACAATTATATCATTTGGCCTTTTGTAAATCTTACGTTGCCGGAAATCGGTAACGTTGATGATGTTTCGTTTTCACATCTCACAGATTATTTATAATTTCGCATACTTCTAATTTGTATATGGCGAAATCAGCAACGACAATAGACCAGCAACTTGACCTCCTTAAATCAAGAGGTATCACTGTCAACGACTTAGACAAGGCGCGAGAAATCCTACTGGATATAGGATATTACCGACTTGGCTTTTACCTTTTTCCATTTGAAAAGTCTTACCCCGAACTACACAACCGAACACACGAGTATGTTGAAGGCGCTTCGTTCGAGGATGCAGTCAATCTCTATTATTTTGATTTTGATCTTCGTCTGTTGCTCATGCGCTATCTCAACCGCATCGAGATAGCGTTTCGCACCTCTCTCATTTACAACCTCTCCAATAAGTATAATTCCAATCCGGTATGGTTTGTGAATCCATCCATTGTAAATCGTCCTTACGCCCATGAGTTCGAGCGTAAAGTCTATACTTCGGACTTCAAGCGTAATCCAATTATTCACAGACACCATAAGAATAATCCCAACGACCGCTTCGCTCCGGCATGGAAGACTCTCGAATTTATGACCTTCGGGGCAGTTATGAAACTCTATGAACAGTTGAAAGAGCGCGATGATCAAATCTTCATTGCCCATGAGTTCGGCATCCGCCAGGTCGTTACCTTCGAGAGTTATATGCACACCATCCGGCAAGTCCGCAATGCTTGCGCCCACGGACTGCTTTTGTATGATTTACGCCTTCCGCAGGCAATTCGCCGAGGGCCGGCAGCATACAATCCTGCAGAGCGCAACAACATAATCGGTGCCATCCATGTTATAAAATATATAATGGGAATGATTTCGGTCAATCGTGCTAATGATATGAGCAAGCAAATCAAAGGTCACTATGAGGATCTTTGCTTTGCTTCTCCCAATCTTAAGCCGTTGATTCCTGATTTCTCCACAATATGAGATTTTTAGTGCGATTTTTTCAGAAAAAATTTGCCACGTTAGACAAAAGTATTACCTTTGCATCATCATAGTGCTTCTGGAGACTTTAGTCGCTCCATTTAGCACTCTAAAAAAAGGTAAAGTCGAGGCTACCACTTAGTCGGATAGCCTCGCTTATTTTATACTTCTTTTATAAATCCTACCATTTTTTGGCTGAGCGTCTTCATTGCCGGGTCGGGAAATTTTAGTAACTTTGCAGGATAAGCCCGCCGCAAGGCTGAGAGGGGCTTATCTGTCATTGTAAAACTATCAGTAACGATTGATATATGGATTTCAGACTCTCTTCACAATATAGCCCTACAGGCGACCAGCCGCAGGCCATAGAGCAGCTCGTGGAAGGCGTCAACGACGGGACCGACGCCCAGACGCTGCTCGGCGTCACCGGTTCGGGCAAGACATTCACGATGGCCAATGTCATCGAGCGCGTCAACCGCCCCACCCTCGTGCTGAGTCACAACAAGACCCTCGCCGCACAGCTCTACAGCGAGTTCAAGCAGTTCTTCCCCGACAACGCGGTGGAATACTTCGTGTCGTACTACGACTACTATCAGCCGGAGGCGTACATCCCGTCGGTGGACAAGTACATCGAAAAAGATCTGATGATCAACGACGAGATCGACCGGCTGCGCCTGGCCACCACCTCGGCGCTTCTGTCGGGACGGCGCGACGTCATCGTCGTGTCGTCGGTCTCATGTCTGTACGGCATCGGCAACCCGGAAGAATTCAACGCCAACGTGGTCAATGTACACGTCGGGCAGAAAATCGCCCGCAACGCCTTCCTGCGCCAGCTCGTCGGCTCGCTTTACTCGCGCAACGAGGTCGAGGCGCGCCGCGGCACATTCCGCGTCAAGGGCGACACGATCGACATACGGCTCGCCTACGAGGAAATCGTGCTGCGCGTCGTGTTCTGGGGCGACGAGATCGAGTCGATCTCGACCCTGCATGCCGAGGATCTGCGTTCGCTTGGTTCACACGACTCGTTCAAGATCTACCCGGCCAACATTTTCGTGACCTCGCCCGCGCGCCAGGCTTCGGCCGTGGCGCAGATCCAGCTCGACCTCGGCGAACAGGTCGAGGCCTTCAGACGCGAGGACAAGCCTCTGGAGGCCGCCCGCCTCGAGGAGCGCGTAACGTACGACGTGGAGATGATCAAGGAGCTGGGCTACTGCTCCGGCATAGAGAACTACTCGCGCTACTTCGACGGGCGCGAACCGGGCGCGCGCCCATTCTGCCTGCTCGATTACTTTCCGAAGGACTATCTGACGATTATCGACGAGAGCCACGTCACGATACCGCAGATACGCGCTATGTTCGGCGGCGACCTCTCGCGCAAGACCAACCTGGTTAACTACGGCTTCCGCCTGGCGGCCGCACTCGACAACCGGCCGCTTACTTTCAACGAATTCGAGTCGATGACCCATCAGACCATCTACGTGAGCGCCACCCCCGCCGACTACGAGCTCAAGCGCAGCGAGGGCGTAGTGGTGGAGCAGGTGATCCGCCCCACCGGCCTGCTCGATCCGGTCATTCTGGTGCGTCCGTCGGCCCATCAGATAGACAATCTGATGGAAGAGATACAGACGCGCATCGAACGCGGCGAGCGCACCCTGGTCACGACACTCACCAAGCGCATGGCCGAGGAACTCAACGACTACTTCCTGAAGATGAAGATCAAGACGGCTTACATACACAGCGACGTCGAGACCATGGACCGCATCAGGATCCTCGACGACCTGCGCGCCGGCACTTTCGACGTGCTCATCGGCGTGAACCTGCTGCGCGAGGGCCTCGACCTGCCCGAAGTGTCGCTTGTGGCGATACTCGACGCCGACAAGGAAGGCTTCCTGCGCTCGCACCGCTCGCTGACCCAGACCGTCGGACGAGCGGCCCGCAATCTCAACGGCACCGTAATCATGTACGCCGACAAGATCACCGAATCCATGCAGCAGACCATCGACGAGACCGAGCGGCGGCGTTCGATCCAGCTCGCCTACAACGAGGAGCACGGCATAACGCCGCAGGCCATCATCAAGGCCCGCCACGCCATCGTAGGCAAGGAGGACGCCGATGACGCTGCCGCAGCAGCCTCGGCGGCAGCCATAGCCCGCGGAAAGCCACTCACCGCCAAGGAAAAGCGCCAGATCAAGGAAGCGAAGCCCCGGGAAAGGGACCAGAAGCTGTATGTCAACGAATTCTCCACTTCGGTCGACATAGCCGCCGATCCGATCGTCCCGTATATGAACCGCGACGAGCTGGCGCGCTCCATCAACCGCCTGCGCGAGCAGATGCTGCAGGCCGCCAAGGACATGGAATTCATCGAAGCGGCCCGCCTGCGCGACGAGATCATCAAACTTGAGAACCGACTTGAAACAATGCCCGCATGACCGACCGCAACTATATCGACTATTCGGCGCTCACGCCTGACTCATGGCTGCCGACCACGGTCAAGGAAATGAAAGCCCGCGGCTGGGATGAAGCCGACGTGGTGCTCTTCAGCGGCGACGCCTACGTCGACCACCCGTCATTCGGAGCGGCAGTGATCGGCCGGGCACTCGAAGCCGCCGGCTATCGTGTGGCCATAGTGCCGCAGCCCAACTGGCAGGATGATCTGCGCGATTTCCGTAAGATGGGGCGTCCGAGGCTGTTTTTCGGCGTGTCGGCCGGAGCCATGGACTCGATGGTCAACCACTACACCGCCAACCGTCGCCGGCGCGCCGACGACGCCTACACGGCAGGCGGACGCCACGGCCAGCGGCCCGACTATCCCACGATCGTGTATTCCGGCATACTGAAGGAGCTGTTTCCCGACGTACCCGTCGTGGCAGGCGGCATCGAGGCATCGCTGCGGCGCCTGTCGCACTACGACTACTGGCAGGACCGCCTGCGGCCGTCGATCCTCGTCGACTCCAAGGCCGACATGCTGCTCTACGGCATGGGCGAGCACAACGTGGTGGAACTCGCCCGGCGCCTCGACGCGGGCGAACGCATAGCCGACATCACCGACCTGCCGCAAAGCGTCGTGCTGCGCCCCCTGGCCGAAATGCCGCCCAAAACCACCGACAGCGCCATAGTACTCAACTCGTGGGACGACTGCCGCCGGTCGCCGCGCATGCAGAGCGCCAACTTCAAACACATCGAACAGCAGAGCAACGCCCTCGACGGCGGTCTGACCCTATGGCAGGCCTACGACGGCACGACAGCCGTGAAGGCCAATCCCATGTATCCGGCCATGCGTCCCGGCGACATCGACGCCGCCTTCGACCTGCCCTTCACACGCCTGCCCCATCCCCGCTACAAGGGCAAGGAGATCCCGGCCTACACTATGATCCGGCACTCGGTCAACCTCCACCGCGGGTGCTTCGGCGGCTGCGCCTTCTGTACCATCTCGGCCCACCAGGGCAAGTTCATCGCATCGCGCTCCGAGGCTTCGATCCTGCGCGAGGCCGAGCAGGTGACGCGCATGCCCGACTTCAAGGGCTATATCAGCGACCTGGGCGGCCCGTCGGCCAACATGTACGCCATGGGAGGCAAGGACAAGACTATCTGCGCGCGGTGCCGGCGCCCGTCGTGCCTTCACCCGGCGGTGTGTCCCAACCTGAATACGGACCACGCCCCGCTGCTCGACATCTACCATAAGGTCGATGCGCTGCCTGGCGTGAAGAAGTCGTTCATCGGCAGCGGCGTGCGCTACGACCTGTCGATGCACCGCACCGGCGACAAGACCGTGGACGCCACCAACCGCCGCTTCAACGAGGAGCTGATCGCGCACCACGTGTCGGGACGCCTGAAAGTAGCTCCAGAGCATACCGAGGACGCCGTGCTCGACGTCATGCGCAAGCCGTCGTTCAGCCTGTTCGAGGAATTCACGAAACTGTTCGACCAGGTGAACCGCCGCCACAATCTGCGCCAGCAGCTCATACCCTACTTCATATCGAGCCACCCGGGCTGCCGCGAGATCGACATGGCCGAACTCGCCGTCAAGACCCGCGAGCTGAATTTCCACCTCGAACAGGTGCAGGACTTCACACCCACCCCGATGACAGTGGCCACCGAGATCTATTACAGCGGCATACATCCCTATACCGGCAAAGAGATTTTCACGGCCACCCGCCCCGAGCAGAAACTCGCCCAGCGCAAATATTTCTTCTGGTACGACCGCGCCTACCGTGTCGACATCGAGCGGTCGCTGCGGCGGCTGCACCGTCCCGACTTGATAAACAAACTTTTCCGCCGCTGATTTTTCGGAGTTAAATTATTTTATTCAAAAAAAAAGGTTAACTTTGCAGCAGAAAGTAATGCGTATGAAATTCATCGGAGCACATGTCGACGGTTTTCCGGCCGTAGAGCTTGCCCCCACGGAGGCATCGGCTCTCGGAGCCACCGCATTCGCGCTGAATCTTACCGATCAGGCGCGCTTCATGTCGCCGCCCGTTTCCGATGAATCGGCCGCGGCTTTCCGCGACCGGTGCGCCGCCCTCGGCTTCGCGCCGGCGCAGATACTGCCGCACGCAGGCTTTGTGATAAACCTGTGCTCGCCCGACGGGCGCAAGCTGTCGCTGTCGCGGATGGCACTGGCCGAAGAGATGCGCCGCGCGGCCTCGCTCGGACTGACTATGGTCAACTTCCACCCCGGAGCGACCCTGGGCAAGATGACCGCGGCCGAAGCCACGGCCCTGGTGGCAGAATCAGTCAACCGGGTGCTTGAGAAGACCGAAGGCGTCACAGCCGTCGTCGAGAACACGGCCGGACAAGGCTCCTGCATCGGCTGCTCCATGGAGCAGCTCGCCGCCATAATCGACGGCGTCGAAGACAAGTCGCGCATAGGCGTATGCATCGATACGGCCCACGCTTTCGCCGCAGGCTACGACCTCGCCACTTCCGAAGGCTACGACCGCATGTGGCACGAATTCGACGCCACCGTAGGCCGACAATATCTGCGCGGCATGCACCTGAACGACTCCCAGCGTCCCTGCGGCAGCCGCATCGACCGCCATGCGCCCATCGGACAGGGCCACATCGGAGCCGACTGCTTCGCGCGGCTCATGCGCGACAGCCGCACCGACGATATCCCACTGATACTCGAGACTCCCGATCCCGCGCTGTGGCAACAGGAAACAGCCTGGCTGCTCGCACGCGCAGAATCACAATGAATCCGAAAAAAAATAAATTATATCATATTTACCTCATAACGAAAACATGAAAAACAAACAGGACTTAAGTTTCTGGAAACTGTGGAATCTGAGCTTCGGATTCTTCGGCGTACAGATCGCCTATGCTTTGCAGAGCTCGCAGGTGAGCCGTATCTTCTCGACCATCGGAGCCGACCCTCATGACCTCAGTTATTTCTGGATCCTGCCCCCGCTGATGGGCCTGATCGTGCAGCCCATCGTCGGCGCCGCATCTGACAAGACCTGGAACCGCCTCGGGCGCCGCCTGCCCTACCTGCTTATCGGCGCGCTTGTCGCCATAGTAGTGATGTGCTTCCTTCCCAACGCCGGCAGCCTCGGCCTGGGCGTATCGTCGGCCATCATCTTCGGACTGGTGATGCTGATGTTCCTCGACACTTCGATCAACATGGCCATGCAGCCGTTCAAGATGCTCGTGGGCGACTTCGTCAACGAGCGCCAGAAAGGTCTCGCCTACTCCATACAGAGCTTCCTGTGCAACGCCGGATCGGTTGTCGGCTACATAGCCCCGATCGTGCTTGCCATGTTCCTGAGCAACACCGCACCGACAGGCCAGGTTCCGCCGACTGTCACCTGGGCATTCTACATCGGCGCGGCCATCCTGCTGCTGTGCGTGGTCTATACCTTCGCGAAGGTCAAGGAAATGCCGCCGGCCGAATATGCCGCCTACCACGGCATCACGCCCGCCAAATCAGGCAAAAAGGAAAAGACCAATGTGGTGAAACTGCTCAAGGACGCTCCGAAAGTGTTCTGGACCGTCGGGCTTGTGCAGTTCTTCTGCTGGGCGGCCTTCCTGTACATGTGGACTTATTCGACCGACGCCATCGCCGGACACAGCTTCGGCGCTCCCTCCACGCAGGTCGTGACCGGCGTGACGATCGACGGACAGCGCTTCGACGACAAATTCATCTTCAACAACGACCGCCCCGTCATAGCCGAAGGGCGCCTGAATATAGCCGGCATCGAAGTCGACGGCAACATGTCGCACCCGAGCACAGTGGTGCTCGACGGCGACACCCTCATAGCCAACTCGCAGGTAGTCTACAGCTACGGCATTCCGAAGGCTGAAGTGACCGGCGAAGGCAACGGACGCGGCCTCCTCGCTAAAGCCGGCGCCACGATCATAGCCGACGGCGAGGAGATCAAACTCGCCAACGACGCCTACACCGTGTCGGAATTCGCCATGATCAAGCCGAACACCGTCCTGACCATGGCTCACATCGCCAAGGACAACGGCCACGGCGAATACGTGCTCGAGCAGACCTCATCGCTGCCCGGCGTGAACTCGCCCTCCGAAATCGGCCTTAACTACACCACCGTGCTCAACGCCGCCTCACAGGAATATCAGGACGCCGGCGACTGGAACGGCGTGCTGCTGGCCATCCAGGCCATCGCGGCCGTGATCTGGGCCGTGGTGCTCGCCACTTTCCGCCGCCGCAAGCCGGCCTACTCGCTCAGCCTTCTGATCGGCGCCATCGGCTTCATATCGGTATATTTCATCACCAACAAATACGCCCTCGGCGTAAGCTACGCCCTGATGGGCTGCGCATGGGCCGCAATCCTGTCGATGCCGTTCACAATCCTCACCAACGCACTGTCGGGCGGCCACATCGGCACGTATCTCGGTCTGTTCAACTGCACGATCTGCATCCCGCAGATCATCGCCGCGCTGTGCGGCGGACTGATCCTGCACTGCTTCGCCCCCGCGGCCAACGGCGCGCCCAACACGCTTTACATGCTCGTCGTATCCGGCGTCCTGCTTCTGCTCGGAGCCGCAGCCGTATGGATTATCCGCGAGACCTTCGGCAGCACGCCTAAGGAGACGTCGCTCGACGACATGACCCTCTCGCAGATGGCTTCCGACGAGGATATCTAACCCGCATTCAACCCCACAAGCAGAAGCCGCCACAAACCTTGCAGCGGCTTCTGCTGTTAAAATATAAAACCGAATAACTTGGAATCGCTCAGACAACTCTTCAAGATAGGCTACGGCCCCTCGAGCTCGCACACCATGGGGCCGCGCAAGGCCGCGACAATGTTTGCCGGGGGCCTCGGCGACGCCGTGCGGTGCACCGTCACCCTCTACGGCGCTCTGGCAGCCACAGGGCGCGGCCACCTCACCGACCGCGCAATCCTCGACGTACTCTCGCCCGTGGTCGACACAACCATCGACTGGCAGCCCGACACCGTGCTGCCGTTCCATACCAACGGCATGAAATTCACTGCCTTCGATGCCGAAGGGCGCGTCACCGCCGAGCAGACATACTACTCGGTCGGCGGAGGCGACATAGTGAAAGAAGGCGAGTCGCGCACTCCCGGAGAGTCGATCTACCCGATGACCAAGATCAAGGACATACTGAAGTGGTGCGAGGAGACCGGCCGCAGCTACTGGGAATATGTCGGACAGGTCGAAGGCGACGGCATATGGGGCTATCTGGCCGAAGTGTGGCAGGTGATGAAGGACGCCGTGGAGCGCGGCATCGAGGCCGAAGGCGTGCTGCCCGGCGGACTGGGCGTGCGGCGCAAGGCCGTGAGCTACTTCGTGCATGCGGCGGGCTACAACTCGTCGCTCAAGAGCCGCGGGCTTGTCTACGCCTACGCACTGGCCGTGAGCGAGGAGAACGCCTCGGGCGGAAAGATCGTCACGGCGCCCACATGCGGCTCGTGCGGCATCGTTCCGGCCGTGCTCTACCATCTGAGCACATCGAAAGGATTCTCTGAAAAGCGCATACTCCGCGCGCTGGCCACAGCTGGCCTGTTCGGCAACATCGTCAAGCACAACGCCTCCGTCTCAGGCGCCGAAGTCGGCTGCCAGGGCGAGGTCGGCGTGGCATGCGCCATGGCCGCCGCCGCGGCGTCGCAACTCTTCGGCGGCACGCCCGCGCAGATAGAATATTCGGCCGAAATGGGCCTCGAGCATCACCTCGGACTCACGTGCGACCCCGTGTGCGGCCTCGTACAGATCCCGTGCATCGAACGCAACGCCTACGCCGCCGCCCGCGCCCTCGACGCAAACCTCTACGCGGCATTCTCCGACGGGCGTCACAGCGTCGACTTCGACCGCATCGTCGAGGTAATGAAGCAGACCGGCCACGACATCCCGTCGCTTTACAAGGAAACGGCCAAGGGAGGCCTCGCCGCCATCCACTGACGCTACCGACAACGCATAAAACACTGAAATCATGATCATAAACGCCGCCCGATTCGAAACCAGCAGCCCCGACGTGGCCAAATGCCCGTCGGGAAATACTCCGCGCCATGAATACGCCTTCATAGGCCGCTCGAATGTCGGAAAATCATCGCTCATAAATATGCTCACAGGCCGCAAGGGCCTGGCCATGACATCGGCTACACCCGGCAAGACCATGCTGATCAACTACTTTCTGATCAACGACTCGTGGTACATCGTCGACCTGCCCGGCTATGGCTACGCGAAACGCAGCAAGGCCGACCGCGACCGCCTCGAGAAGATGATCAAAGGCTATATCCTCGGCCGAGAGCAGATGACGAACCTCTTCCTGCTCATCGACTCGCGCCACAAGCCGCAGCGCATCGACCTTGAGTTCATGGAGTGGCTGGGCGAGAACAGTGTGCCGTTTTCGATCGTCTTCACCAAACTCGACAAGCTGTCGCCCACGGCAGGCAAGAAATCCATAGCCGCATATTGCGAGCAGCTTCTGGAGCAATGGGAGGAGCTGCCGCCCGTCTTCGCCACCTCGTCCGAAGATACCCGCGGACGCCAGGCCGTGCTCGACTACATCGACCAGCTCAACCGCCTGCCGCTGTAACCGCAGCCTGTTTTCCCTGTCAGTCGAAGATGTAGGGAGCGGTGGGGGAAGTGCCTGCGGCTATCTGCTCGGGAGTGCCCTGGGCAAGGATGCGGCCGCCGTCGCGACCGCCTTCCGGCCCCATGTCGATGATGTGGTCGGCGGCGCGGAGTACGTCGGTGTTGTGCTCGATTACCAGCACGGTGTTGCCGCGGTCGACGAGACGGTTCAGAATGGCGAGCAGCGTCTTGATGTCCTCGAAATGCAGGCCGGTGGTGGGTTCGTCGAGTATGAACAGCGTGCGGCCCGTGTCCTTGCGGGCAAGCTCTGTGGCGAGCTTCACGCGCTGGTTCTCGCCTCCCGACAGCGTCGACGACGGCTGGCCGAGCCTGATGTAGCCCAGGCCGATATCCTGCAGCACCTTGATCTTCTTAAGTATCTTCGGCACCCCGGCGAAGAAGTCGACGGCCTGGTTGATGGTCATGTCGAGCACGTCGGCTATGGACTTGCCCTTGTAGCGCACCTCGAGCGTCTCGCGGTTGTAGCGCTTGCCGCGGCACACCTCACACGGCACGAGCACGTCGGGCATGAAATTCATCTCGATCGTCCGGTAGCCGTTGCCGCTGCAGGCCTCGCACCGTCCGCCGGCCACGTTGAACGAGAACCGCCCGGCTTTATAGCCGCGGATCTTGGCCTCGGGGAGCCCGACGAACAAGTTGCGGATTTCGGTGAACACACCGGTGTATGTGGCCGGATTCGACCGCGGCGTGCGGCCGAGCGGCGACTGGTCCACGGTCACGACCTTGTCAATGTTGTCGAGGCCCTGCAGTTCGCGGTAAGGCAGCGGCTCACGCATGGAGCGGTAGAAATGCTTGCTCAGAATCGGCTCGAGGGTGCCGTTGATGAGCGACGACTTGCCCGATCCGCTCACCCCGGCCACGCATGTGAGCGTGCCGAGCGGCAGATGCAGGTCGACATCCTTCAGGTTGTGGCCGATGCAGCCAAGCAGATCGAGTGTCTTTCCGTTGCCCCGGCGGCGTTCGGACGGCGTCGCGATGGCCCGGGAGCCGTTGAGATACGAGGCCGTGAGCGAATCGCTCCGGAGCATCTCGGCGGGAGTTCCGGCGAACACGACGTTGCCGCCCTTGCGTCCGGCGCCTGGACCGATGTCGACCACATAGTCGGCCTCGAGCATGATGTCGCGGTCGTGCTCGACGACGATGATCGAGTTGCCGGCGTCGCGCAGGCGCTTGAGCGAGTCGATCAGGCGCCGGTTGTCGCGCTGATGCAGGCCGATCGAAGGCTCGTCGAGGATGTAGAGCACGTTGACCAGCTCCGAGCCGAGCTGCGTGGCCAGGCGGATGCGCTGGCTTTCGCCGCCTGAGAGCGTAGCCGAGGCACGGTTGAGCTGAAGGTAGCCGAGGCCTACGTCGACAAGAAATTTCAGGCGGGTGCTGATCTCCTTGATGATCTCGGCGGCAATGGTGCGGTCGCGGGCGTCGAGACGGCCGAGTACGGTTGCAGACCATTCGTACAGCGCCGAGATGTCCAGGCGGCAGAGCTGGGCTATGTTCTGCCCGTCGACGAAGAAATGGAGCGCCTCGCGGTTGAGGCGGTCGCCATGGCACTCGGGACATTCGCAGCGGGTGTAGAACTGTCCGCTCCACTTCTGCGCGCCTGAGCCGGCGTCGTCGCTCTGCAGCGTCTCTATGTATTTGACAAGCCCCTCGTACGAGCCGAACGTGTTGAATGTGCCGGTGGATTCGTTCTCGATGGTCAGCCGCCGGTCGGTGCCGTTGAGAATCTCGTCGAGAGCTTCTTCGGGAAGATCGCGGACAGGAGTCTTCAGGTCGCATCCGTAGGCCTGGCATATGGCCGAGAGCTGCCAGAAGATGGTGGTGTTCTTGTACTTGCCCAGGGGCGTGAAAGCGCCGTCGTGGATCGACAGGCTGTCGTCGGGCATGATCTTTGCCATGTCGATGATGTTGACATAGCCCAGCCCCTTGCAGCGCGGACAATAACCCTGCGGCGAGTTGAACGAGAAATTGTGCGGGGCGGGTTCGCGGTAGGATATGCCGCTGACGGGGTCCATCAGATGCTGCGAGTAGTGCGCCACGGTGTCGTGCTCGACATCGTAGATCATCAGTTCGCGGTCGCCCTGCGCGAGGGCGGCTGCGACGGTGTCGCGCAGGCGGTCACGGTCCTTGTCGCTGGCTGCGAGGCGGTCGACCACCAGCTCTATCGAGTGGTTGCGGTAGCGGTCGAGCTTCATTCCGGCGGTGAGTTCCATCAGTTCGCCGTCGACACGCACGCGCAGGAAACCCTTCTTGATCAGCGTCTCGAACAGTTCCTTGTAGTGGCCCTTGCGGTTCTTGACCAGCGGGGCGAGAATGTATATGCGGCGGCCGCCGAACTGCTTCAGCACCAGGTCGACGATGCTTTCCTCCGTGTACTTGACCATCTCCCTGCCCGAGATATACGACCGCGCGTGGCCTGCGCGCGCATAGAGCAGGCGCAGGAAGTCGTAGACCTCGGTGGTGGTGCCGATGGTCGAGCGCGGATTCTTGTTGACCGTCTTCTGCTCGATGGCTATGACGGGGCTGAGGCCGGAAATGTGGTCCACATCGGGGCGCTCGAGGTTGCCGAGCATGTTGCGGGCATAGGACGAGAACGTCTCGATGTAGCGGCGCTGTCCCTCGGCAAAGATAGTGTCAAAGGCGAGCGACGACTTGCCCGAGCCCGACAGGCCGGTGATGACCGTCAGCGCGTCGTGCGGAATCTCCACATCGATGTTCTTCAGGTTGTTCACCCGCGCGCCGATCACGCTCAGCGTCGCCGTACCGTCGGTGGGATTATCTTTCACTTTACGATCCATGCCTCATTATATACTTTAACGGAAGCTGTAGAGCGGCGTCCGCTTTTCTTGCGCGGAACACGCACGGTATAGGTCTTGCCGGCCTTGTTGGTGAGCTTAGGCGCGCGGATCCAGGGGTTTTCCTCGCGCAGCAGCTTGTAGGTAGTGCCGTGATCGGCAGCCCAGGCGGCCCAGCTTTCGACCGGGCCGCTTACGTCGACCTCATCGACCTCGCGGGGCTGATATAGCTGGTCGGCGGTGAGGATGAAGCCGTACTGGCCGGGATTCTCCATGATCATCTTCATGGCCATGATGCGGAACGGATAGCGCATGGTCTCGTCGACGAGCCACAGATCCAGGGCACCGGCGGCGTCCTGATCGGTGAGCTGGCCGCTGATGCGCGACATGCCGGCGTTGTACGACGCCATCACCGACGGCCAGTCGCCGCTGTAACGTCCGAGAGCCTTCTTGAAGTAGCGGCAGGCCGCACGGGTGGCCTTCTCGATGTGATAGCGCTCGTCGACCTCGTCGCCGACCTCGAGTCCGTACTCCTTGGCCGTGGAAGCCAGAAACTGCCACATGCCGGCGGCCTTGGCGGGCGACAGGGCCCATGGATTGAGTGAGCTCTCCACGCAGGCCAGATAGAGCAGGTCCTGCGGGATGCCATTCTGCTTCAGGATCGGGGCGATGCGCGGGAAATAGCGGTTGGCGCGCTTGATCATCAGCAGGGTCGTGCCGTGCGTATATGTCAGCGAGGTGAGTTCACGGTCGATGCGTTCGAAATAGTCGGTCAGATCCAGGTCGACCTTGCTGCCGCAGAAATCGATCGATGCCGGAATGACAGGATTGTGGACGCGCGCGAACTCGCCGAGCGGAGTCGCGGCCGAAGGCGGGGCGTCGGCCGCGACTGTAGCTGTCGACGACGCCTGCTGGGCGCACGACGATGCGGCTATGAGAAGCGCGGACGACGATACGAGGGTGAGAAGATATGTGAATTTCATAATAGTCAATCGGTTTTTTGAATTAAATTCAAAGTTACGAAATTCCCGCGACCCGGCCAAGGGACGCACGGCCCCGTTTAGTTAAAAAAAGTTGTTCACAAGGCTCGTATAAAGGTTTGCTTCGGCCGTCGGCGCGGGCGTGGCGCCGCTTTCATCCCTTTCATCCCTTTCGGCGCCGGGAGTTGGCGCAACCGGGGATTTTTGCGTAATTTTGCGTATGGAAATGTTTGAAACGGAAATTCTGAAAGCCGAGGCACCGGTGGCGGAGCTTGCGGAGCTGCGCGACCAGTTCAATACGCAGAAGGCTCAGTGGGATAATGAAAAGACTTCCGTGGAGCGTCTGCAGAAGCTCCGTGAGGAGATTGAGGATATCAATAAGCAGATTCAGACTGCCCAGCAGAATTACGACCTAAATAAGGCCGCCGAGCTGCAGTATGGCAAGCTGCCTGCTCTGCAGAAGGAGCTTTCTGAGGAAGAGGAGAAAATCAGCAAAAAGGATTTGTCTCTGGTTCACGAAGCCGTTACTGAGGATGAGATTTCCCGTATCGTGTCCCGTTGGACCGGTATTCCGGTGGCAAAGCTGACTGAGAGTGAACGGAACAAGACGCTGCATCTGGATGACGAGCTGCATAAGCGTGTCATCGGCCAGGATGAGGCGGTAACGCTGGTATCTGAAGCGATTATTCGTTCCAAGGCCGGTATCAAGGATCCGACGAAGCCCATCGGTTCGTTTCTGTTCCTCGGACCTACCGGTGTGGG
>OLSQ01001702.1_pt1 | contig 17405 bp, 19 predicted proteins | sample 1672561 | NCBI WGS metagenome assembly OLSQ01 (sample SAMEA3136699, study PRJEB25190) | human gut metagenome | biome: human gut; feature: human-associated habitat; material: faeces | place: Austria | collected 2013 | reverse complement strand
GTTTCTTCTGCTTTCTTCCAGCGTAGGAGCTGGTAAGTGCACGCATAACAGACTGTTTTGCTACTCTATACTGTTTGGAACGAGCTCCTCTGTAGCCCTTTGCCAGTTTTAATACACGATTATGTTTCTTCTTTGCGTTTAATCCGCCTTTAATTCTTGCCATTTCTTATTTTCCTCCTGTTCGTCTTCTTCTATGCTATATCTTATAAATACGGTAATGCTTTCTTCATGCTCTTAACATTAGTAGAATCAACAACAGTAGCTTTTCTAAGATTTCTCTTTCTCTTCTGAGATTTCTTTGTTAAGATATGGCTCTTGTAAGCTTTATTTCTTACTAATTTTCCTGTTCCTGTTTTTTTGAAGCGCTTTGCTGCTGCTCTACAAGTTTTAATTTTTGGCATTGTAATTTCCTCCTTAATATCGTATCTATTTAATGTCCCTCATCCAGTCTGACGCCCTCCCAGGGTGTCTCTCCAAATGAATGCAACATCCTAGTGTTTCTGTGCTAAAAACATTGTCATGCTTCTGCCTTCTACCTTAGGTGCCTTCTCAACTACGGCAATGTCCTTCAGCATGTCGGCAAAATCATCCAGAACGTGCTTGCTGCTTGACATATGCGCCATCTCTCTTCCACGGAAACGAAGAGTAACCTTTACTCTGTCGCCCTTGGTAAGGAACTTACGCGCTGCCCCAGCCTTTGTGTTCAGGTCATTGGTATCAATATTGGGTGAAAGACGCACTTCTTTGACATCGATGGTCTTCTGCTTCTTCTTGGCTTCTTTTTCTTTTCTTGCAAGCTCATAACGGTATTTACCATAATCGATGATCTTACATACCGGCGGTTTCGCCTGCGGGGCAATTTTTACCAGGTCAAGCCCTGCCTCCTGAGCTTTGAACATTGCTTCTTTCGCGGACATGATTCCAAGCTGTTCTCCGTCCGAACCGATTAAGCGTACCTCTTTGTCTCTGATCTGTTCGTTAATCATTAAATTGCTAATTGTAGTGCACCTCCATACCTGTTAGATAGATTCTAATGACTTCTCGTCGCCCTCATTTACATAAAAAAAGCGTGGACAAAATCCACACTCCGCTATCACACTACTGATATCTTTTCTTCTTAATCTGCGGAACAATCTCCTTATTCCTGCCAACCTTAAATATCAGCCTTCTCTGTGCAATATAAACCCAAGCCGCTAAACTAAATGCGCTGAGGTGAGAGTGGAACTCTGCTTTGTTTTCTTACGTACTTGTATAAGATACCATGTTCAGTCTGCTATGTCAAGTACTTTTTACATTTTCTTTATTTTTTTAGATCTCATGTTACTGTTCACACACCACTATTCCGCGAGGTGTTTTGGCATGAATATGCCAAAATCCCGAGACATACAAGCCAAAATTCCATTGCCGCAGGCAATCTGGAATGAATTTTGGCTACGTTACTGTGAACGGAGTGAACAGTAACGATCTCATGTATATTTTCTCTCAAACTGCACATCCTATCTCCGAAACTTATTCAATGTAACTGTTCAGTACTCTTGCACTACAGCAGTATTGAATAGTTATCTCAGATTTTTTCAGGAGGGTAACTCTATGACAATTCTTAAATGTTCAGCAATGACCTGTGTTTACAACAAAGAACAGCTCTGTTCAAAGGGTGATATTGACGTGACAGGCGAAAATGCTACTTCTGCAAATGAGACAAGCTGCGGCAGTTTCCGAGAGAGAACCGGCAGTTCCATGAAAGACAGCTATACAGATGACTGTGGCTGCGACAAAATCCAGATCGACTGCAAAGCTCATAACTGTACCTATAATGATAACTGCAAATGTACAGCATCCTCCATTCAGGTAGACGGCTCTAATGCACATGCATCTTCCGATACAAGATGTGACACCTTCCAGTGCCATTGTGGCGCATAATATCAACACCATGGCAACAGGATTTTCACCCGTATATCAGGGATAATGAACTTCCCTGATCTGGTCAAAAAAAGAGACATGTCCATCTATATGGAATATGTCTCTTTTGTCTGTCTGTAAATTATTTCACTGCAAAACAGATAATCCTATCTGTTTCTTAAGAAATCCGGAATCTGGATATCCTTCTTCTGAACAGTGCTTGACGGAGTCTTAGATGCTCCAAATGGTGTGGCATTCATAGTTGGAAGGCTGAAGCTAGGCATGTTCATACCGCTTCCTGCTGCAGTTCCGGCTGTTGCTGTACCTGTCGTTGCTGTGGAAGAAGGTCTTCTTGCACCAAAGGAAGAAGCTGTGCTTCTTTTTCCGAAAGGGGTCTGCTGAAGGTTATCATCATTCAGACCTGTTGCAATCACTGTGATTCTGCAGTAGTCAGCAACTGTATCATCATACATGGCACCAAAGATGATGTTTGCTTCCTCACCTGTAAGCTCCTGTACATAGCTTGCAGCATCATTGGCATCCATAAGAGAAATATCTCCGGAAATATTAATGATAACATGTGTAGCACCTTTGATGGTTGTCTCAAGAAGTGGAGAAGATACGGCCTGCTGTACAGCTTCCATAGCTTTGTCGTCTCCTCTTGCTTCACCGATACCGATATGGGCAATTCCCTTGTCTGTCATTACAGTCTGAACGTCTGCAAAGTCAAGGTTAATCAGAGCCGGCAGATTGATCAGGTCTGTAATGCCCTGTACTGCCTGCTGCAGAACTTCATCAGCCTTCTTCAGAGCTTCCGGCATGGTTGTTCTGCGATCTACAACTTCCAGTAATTTATCATTCGGGATAACGATTAATGTATCCACTGCTTTCTTCAGATTCTCAATGCCTGCAAGTGCATTATTCATACGAGTTCTTGCTTCAAAACGGAAAGGTTTTGTAACAACGCCAACTGTAAGGATACCCATTTCTTTCGCTGCTGCTGCGATAACAGGTGCAGCTCCGGTTCCGGTTCCGCCTCCCATACCACAGGTAACGAATACCATATCCGCACCTTCCATTAACTGTTTTACTTCTTCAATGCTCTCCTCTGCTGCTTTCTGTCCAACCTCAGGCTGGGCTCCTGCACCAAGACCTTTGGTAATCTTCTCGCCAATCTGAAGTACAGTTGGAGCTTTGCACAGAGTTAAAGCCTGCTTATCAGTATTAACACCTACAAACTCTACTCCGCCGATGGCCTCTTCCACCATTCTGTTTACTGCATTATTTCCGGCTCCACCTACACCGATCACTATGATCTTGGCAGATGATTCAGCCTCGTTTGACATAATCTCTAACAACGTACTTCCTCCTTTATTTATACCTGATATCCTTTTCAGTGATTTATATCAAAGTTACATATAGATATATCATATATTTTTTTTGAGAATTAATCAACCATTAATTTTGTTTTTTTATACTTTTTTCACTCTTTTTCGGCAATTCCGGTAAATATGTTGTATCAGTGTACGGAGCCTTCTCTGATCCCAAAGTTTCCATATACTATCAATATCCCTCAGAATCATCCCCCTGATAATCACTGTTATCTTCTGTATAATCACCATATCCATCTGAATCATCTGAGTTTCCATCGTCATATGATGAATCACTTTCTCCATCTTCTGAAGTTTCAGAACTCTGGTCATCTGCAAAACTTTCATCTCCTGAACCGTCTCCCGACTCATCAGATGCCGCATCCAGAGATTCCTGTGTAGGCTTCGGTCCCACATAATTACCGGATTCGTCATACTCACCTGCTCCGGTATAATCCCCTTCCTCATCATAACCGCCATTCCAGTTCTCAATTGCTTCCTCAAGAGCAGTCTTCGGTTTTGCACCTACATAATTACCATCCTCGTCATACTCGCCGTCTCCGGTATAATTGCCATCTTCATCATAACCGCCATTCCAGTTCTCAGCAGTAACTTCTTCCTGTTCCAGTTCTTCTTCAAAGGTATTGGACTCCGTAGCCACACTCTCCATATGAAGAATACCTTTTTTTCCCTGGATTTTGGGCAGAATCGCTATCACTCGGTTCATCTTCTCTTCCAGATCAGCATCTTTTCCAAGCTGAACAGTTATATCCCCATAGATGAGGCTGATAGAATAGCTGCTGTCAAACTGGATATGATCGGGGATCATATCATTTTTCTGAAAGATTGTAGACAATGCTACAGCTGTATTCAGTACAGTATCTCCTTTAATATCCAGTTTCTCATCCATCACGATGCTGTTCACCTGAATTCCGTCAAAATACGGAACCGTCTCATCTCTGTTCTGAGAACCCTCCACAAAAATGCCATTTCTGTCAAAATAAATGTAACTGTCAAGATATCGGATGCATCCGACTGTTTTTTTCTCTTTTACGCTGATACAGATGGTATTTCGGTTCAGCTGGGTAACTTTAAATGCATCTACATATGCAATGTCTTCTGTATTTGTAGTGCTATAGAGCAGTGGTGCAAGGACCGAATTGGAAGCCATCGGTCCCCGAAGCACCATATTCTTTACTTCTTCGTCTGTATAATGGGAAGTTCCCCTCACCTCAACAGTATCTACTTTATAATAGGAAAAAAATACTATCACAGCGACCATAACTCCGGCGCCTATCATACCTGCCAGCATCTTCTTCGTCCTTTTGCTCATAGGAGGTCTTTTCCCATAATTACTTTCTCTCATAAGTCCTCAAATCCTCTGTCCCCGGCTGCCATATTCTGCAGCCCAAAGTCCGTAAATCTTCACAGATATGCTCATAGCCCCTGCTGATAAACCCGGCTCCTGTAACACAGGTTTCTCCCTCTGCCATAAGTGCGGCAATGAGCAGGGCTGCACCACCTCTGAGATCTCCTGCCTGTACCTGTGTTCCCTTAAGAGTTTTTCCCCCTCTTATGATTGCCTGGTTTCCGCTTACGGAAATATCTGCGCCCATTTTTTTCATCTGAAAAGCACTGCCAAATCTCCGGTCAAAAATATTTTCCCGTATGGTACTCTGTCCCTGCGCACCTGTCAGCACTGCCATCAACGGAGCCTGCAGATCTGTGGGAAAACCCGGATAAATTTCTGTTTCTACTAAAACAGCCGGTCTGACAGCATTCTTTCCATTGACCTCTAGTGTACCACCATTTACTTGATATTGTCCACCTATTTTCCGATATACTTCCATAAACGACTGCAACTCCTCCACAGGTACATCATGAAGAATAATCTTACTTCTTGCTGCCGCAGCCGCACACAGATAGGTACCTGCAACAATACGATCCGGAGGAATACGGTAGTCTCCGCCTTTCAGTTCATCCACTCCTCTGATCGTAATTTCACCGGTTTCTTCTCCTTCTATCAGTGCTCCCATTGTTTTCAGATATCTGCAGAGCCAGAAAACCTCCGGTTCTTTCGCACAATTATAAAGATGTGTTACACCTTTTGCAAGAACTGCTGCCAGTATTGCCTGTTGAGCAGCTCCCACACTCGATTTCGGAAACACAATATCCTGCCCTTCAAATTTGACACATTCTCCATCCAGGCCTGATGCATTTTCCCGGACATCCGCGCCAAGTGCTCTCAGCGCCATAAGATGGAAATCTATTGGTCTTTTCCCGATCGTACATCCGCCCGGATACCCTATCCTGCATTTTCTGTTTCTTGCAAGCACCGCACCTGCCAGAATGATCGAAGAACGCATTCTGCCTGTATAGACTGCAGGAATTTCTGTTCCGTCTGCGCAGGAACAATCCAGATAAAGATCGTGATCGTCCCACCAGGTCACTGCACCAAGACTTTTCAAAATCTCTTCCATACAAAAAACATCTGAAATTCTGGGACATCCCCTCAGAATGCTTAGTCCTCTGTGCATCAGAGATGCGGCTATCATTGGAAGTGCTGCATTTTTAGATCCCTGTATAAAAATCTCTCCGCTGAGAGAAGCTTTACCTGTCACATGGATTTCATCCAACCTTTTGCTCCCAAAGAGTCTCTTACTTTACAGTTTATGGCTTTTTCTATTATATGTTACGCCATTCTGAAACCTGTAATTCAATTTATCCTGTCACATTTCCCAACATTCATCGCAAGTCCCATTTCCCCAAGAAGAAACACTGCCGAAGTTCCTCCATAGCTGATAAAAGGCAGCGTAATGCCTGTATTGGGGATTGTATTGGTCACCACTGCAATATTCAAAATAACCTGAAGAGCCAGATGCCCCATAATCCCGCAACAGATAAGAGCTCCGGCCAGATCTTTTGCATGCATGGCAGCCACACCCAGCCGCCACAGAAGCATTGCAAACAGAAAAATCAGAAAGATAGCTCCGGCTGCTCCCATTTCCTCACATATAATCGAAAAAATCATATCATTCTGCGCTTCCGGAACAAATCCAAGTTTCTGCAGACTGTTTCCAAATCCTCTGCCGAATATTCCGCCGCTGCCGATGGCATACAGTCCCTGGATCGTCTGAAATCCTTTTTCATATTTCTCCGGATTTCTCCAGATTGCAAGACGTTCCAGACGATAACTCTCTGCAGCAAGAAAAACAGCTATGAAACCTGCACCTGCGCTGCCAAGCCCGATAAATTCCAGATATCCCGGATTGGATACAAAAATCAGAATTCCACCGATACCCAGAATAATGATCGCTGTACTCAGATTATTTGAACCTACAAGACCAATGATCGGCAGCAGGGTCAATATTGTCCTGCACATAAATCCAAAGCCCATGGTTGCTTTTTTTGTACGCTCGATCTGCCATGCAAGAAAAAGGATTACAGCAACTTTCGCAAACTCTGAAGGCTGAAAAGATAAAGGTCCAAGATTCAGCCATCTTTTTGAGCCGTTGATCTCCTGACCTACAAAAAGTACTGCGCCGGACAAAAACATTGAAATCAGATATGCCACTGGTCCCAGCCTCAGAAAAAAATGATAATCAATGGAAGAAACCATATACATCACTCCCATACCCAATGCTGTGGCAAATAACTGTTTCTTAAAATAACAGGCAGAGTCGCCGAAACGTACTCTGCCATTATATTCACTGGAGCTGAATAATACTGCCAGGCCAAAAATCACAAGCAGTACTATCAGTACCAGCATCGTCATATCTGTTTTTGATAAATCTGTCGCTCTTTTTCGCGCCATCTGTTTCTCCGCAAAATTATCTATAGCCGGTCACTGCAGCTTCGTCTTTCTCTGCCGGACAGCTATAATTCTTACTTATAGATATTCTACAGATTTCTTACATATTCCTTGAACATATCTCCACGCTGTTCATAGTTATCAAACTGTCCCCAGCTTGCACATGCGGGAGAAAGCAAAACAGCATCTCCAGGCTGTGCTTTCTCCTCACATACCTTTACTGCCTCTTTCAGATCTTCGCAGAGGATGATGTCATGGAAACCATGTTTCTCAGCAGCTTCTTTGATTTTCTCCTTTGTCTGACCGATCAGCACCAGATAACGTACCTTTCCGTCAAATGCCTCAATCCATTCATCATAACCGGACTGTTTATCATAACCGCCGCCGATCAGAAGTGTCGGACGGTTCATTGCCTGGATTCCTTTAATTGCCGCATCCGGGTTAGTTCCTTTGGAATCATTATAATATACAACGCCTTTTTTCTCTGTCACATATTCGATTCTGTGTGCAACAGCTGTAAATTCACAGATGCTCTTACGGATGCTGTCCAAGGATACTCCATCGTAGTAAGCCATTGCAACTGCGGCCATAACGTTCTCAAAATTGTGTTTTCCAAGAAGCTTCAGATCTTCTGTCTTAACTACTTCGATTTCTTTTTCTCCGTCCTTCAGGATGATTTTATTTCCATCCAGATAAATTCCCTCATCCAGTTTACGTCCGCTGGAGAAATATACCACTCGTGGAGTCAGATGTTTTCCAAACTCACGCAGAACCTCATCTTCATAATTCAGCACGCATACATCTTCTGTACCCTGATTCTCAGTGATCAGTTCTTTCACACGTATATACTCTTCCATTGTATGATGACGGTTCAGATGGTCCTCTGTAATATTCAGGATTGCAGATACCTTTGGTGCAAACTCATCAATCGTTTCCAGCTGAAAACTGCTGATTTCTGCAACAGTTACAGAGTTTGGCTTCATCTCCAGTGCTTTGGAAGTATATGGGGTTCCGATATTGCCGACTACAAAAACAGACTCACGTGCATCCTGCATAATTTTTCCAAGAAGTGCTGTTGTAGTAGTTTTTCCGTTTGTTCCTGTGATGGCAAGCACTTCACCGTCACCTACTCTGTATGCCAGTTCCACCTCTCCCCATACCGGAAGCCCCTGCTCATAAAAACTCTTTACAAGTGGAAGATCTGTCGGCACTCCGGGGCTTAAAACTACCAGATCAAGACTGTCCTGTACTTCTTTCGGAAGTTCTCCTGCATATACAGTGACCGGATATGTCCCATCTGTTTTATGTACAACTGCGTCTTTATCTGTTTCGGCATTTCCGTCATAGATAACCGGAAATGCTCCTACCTTTGCCAGAAGGTCAGATGCTCCGATTCCGCTTTTTCCGGAACCGAATACAAGTACCTTTTTTCCCTGTAATTCCATAATAATTTTCCTCCCTTTTATCAGCATAACGCTGAAATCTGCTTAGCCAAAATCTTACAGTGCCAGCAGTGCGACCATACACATAACCGCTGTAATAACTGAGAATACCGCAACTACACGTGTTTCAGACCATCCGCATAACTCAAAATGATGATGGATCGGTGCCATCTTAAAAATACGCTTTCCATGTGTTGCCTTGAAATAAGTTACCTGAATGATAACGGAAAGTACTTCGATCAGATAGATCAGACCCACGATCAGGATAAATAACGGCATCTGCATCACATAAGCCGTACCTGCAACAAAACCACCCAGTGCCAGAGAACCTGTGTCTCCCATAAACACTTTTGCCGGATATACATTAAACAACAGAAATCCCATCAGACCTCCCACAACTGCACCTGTGATCGGCTCGATCCCCGATTTCATTCCAATAGAAACTACTGTAAAAAATACTGCAACGATCAGAGTCACACTGGAAGCAAGACCATCCAGACCATCCGTAAAATTAACTCCATTCACAGTACCGATCACAGCAAAGAAAAGAACCGGAACTGCCAGCCATCCAAGATTCAGGAAATGTCCGCTCCAGAATGGGATTCTCATAGTCAGTGAGATATCTGTATACTTAACAATATAAAATACAAAAATCGCAGTCAGAACTACCTGAAGTAAAAATTTCTGCCATGGCAGCAGTCCGTCTGAGCGTTTCAGCACAACCTTCAGATAATCATCCAGAAATCCGATAATTCCAAATCCAAGAGTCAGGAACAGTACCGGAATGATCTTCGGATAATCCCCTACATAAAATAATGCAGTTATCGCTGTGGCGATCAGAAAGATCACTCCACCCATTGTAGGTGTTCCTGCTTTCTTTAAATGGGACTGTACGCCCTCTGTTCTTTCTGTCTGGCCCATCTTCAGTCTCCGAAGAAAAGGAATGATGACCGGTCCTAATACAACGCTGATTGCAAAAGAAATCAGCACAGGGATTACAACTTGAAATTCCATCTTACACCTCATTCATTCTTTCGTTTTTTCCTGAAAGTTTTTTACTTTCAGATTTCTTTTAGTATAAGGCTTTTTTGCTTATTTATCAACCCTGCCTGCGGAATTTCCCTAATTGCCTTCTGCAGAAAAATCAGAAACATCACTTTTTTCAATTCCAAGATATGGCAGGATATTCTCAAAAATACCACGAATCACAGGTGCAGCTACTGTCCCTCCATAATAGATTCCTTTCGGATCATGAATAATACACAGTCCCAGTATCTGCGGATCTTCTGCAGGTGCAAATCCCAAAAAAGAGGAAATATAACGATTTGCACTTCTTGGCAGTGTCTGAGAAGTGGCAGTTTTCCCACCGATGGCATATCCTTCAATTTTTGCATTTTTTCCGGAGCCCTGAGATACTACTGTTTCCAGGATTTCTCTTATTTCCTTCGAAGTCTCTTCAGAGACAATTCCTTCCTTTACCGGAAAAATCAGTTTCTCACCCTCTGTTCTGTCAGGATTTAACACTGCGACTCCAAAATGCGGCGTCACCCGTCTGCCTCCGTTTATAAGTGAACTTACTGTTGCAGCCAGCTGAACAGGCGTAATCTGAAAAGACTGTCCAAAAGAAACCGTTGCCAGTTCCACTTCTCCCATATTTTTCTTCTGATGCATAATAGTTCCTGCCTCTCCCGGAAGATCTGTCCCGGTTTTATCCAGAAGTCCAAACTGTCTGAAATACTTATAATAACGTTCTACCCCAAGGCGAAGCCCCACCTCTATAAACACAGGGTTACAGGAATTCTGTGCACCTTCCACAAAATTCTGGGATCCATGTCCTGTTCTTTTTGCACAGTGGATTCTGCGATCCTCCACCACTTTATATCCGGGACAATAAAAACGGTCCCCAGGTGAAACAACACCAGCCTCCAGTCCGGCTGCCATGGTGATGATTTTAAATGTGGAGCCCGGTTCATAAGTATCATTCAGGCAGGGATTTCTCCACATCTGATTCAGTAATTCCTGCTTTCTTTCTGTATTTGTTTTTCCTGATGCTGTCTGCACTGCCAGTTCACTTTGTTCATTGTGATCTTCCGACGGTATTGTTATCCCGGATTCATTTAACTGCATATTCAGATCATCTGTCAGGGTAAAAGGATCATTCAGGTCAAATTCCGGCACATTGACACATGCATATATTTCGCCGTTCTGTGGATTCATCAGCAGGATAGATACACGTTCTGCCTGCTTTTCCTCCATTACTTTCAAAGCTGACTGCTGCGCAAATTCCTGAATATTTACATCAAGGCTGATTATCAGGCTTTTCCCCTCTATCGGTTTTTCCCTTGTCTCACCCAATTTATCAATTTCCACACCCCTGGCATCTGTTGTTGTCAGGATTTTACCCGGCTGTCCCCTCAGGATTTCTTCATATTTCACTTCCAGACCGATAATTCCCTGATTATCACCTCCCGTAAAGCCAATGACTTTTGAAGCCAGACTTCCACATGGATAGTAACGCTTATAATCCTCATCAACTTTCACCCCTGCCAGACTGCACTCTCTTATCTCATCACCTGTACTTTTTTCCACATTTGTCTTTACTATTTCTATGGAAGAGATTTTCTCCACTCTTTTTCTCACTTCTGCCTCATCTATTTTCAGTTTTTCAGACAGCAGGGCGATTACTTTTTCAGGTTCTTTTATCTGACTGTGGATCACAGAGATTGTACATACCGTCCTGTTTGATGCCAGAACTTTTCCCCTTGCATCCAGAATCTCCCCTCTGGCCGCTTTGATCTCTCTCTCTCTTTCGTGAAGTTCTTTTGCTTTCTTATAATAATAGTCTGATCTGAAACACATAAGATATACCAGTCTTCCGATAAGGCCTGTCATCATTAAAATACAGCAGAGTAATACCACCCATATTTTTCTCTTGTGAAACGTCATATTTTTTTTCATAAAAAAAGCTCCGCAGAGATTGTCATAACAATATATGACCATTCTCTGCGGAGCTATAACTATACGTTTTTATTCCAGACCTGCTTCTTCATTGGTAATACCGTCTGTCTCTTCGTCATTATCCTCAGTCGTCTCAGCTTCATCATCCTCCAGAGGTGCAGGTGCATCAGGATTGGATACTGCATCTCCTGAAGAATCTGCATCCGTACTTCCCGAAGCACTGACAAGATTTGTAGACATCTTATAATTGCCTTCCTCATCCAATATGTGATCTCCATTGGCATCCAGCAGATATCCGTTTTCATCAATCCGGTTTCCATCCCAGTCTATCAGATTGCCATCTGCATCCACCAGATTACCGTCACTGTCAAGTTCGCTGTCCGATATGGAAGTACTCTTTAAATGTCCCTTAAACCCTTCCCACAATTCTGTCTCCGGCACTGTTCCATCTTCAGATTCATCCGGCACTACATTCAGATACGGAAGAAGCTCCGAAAGGATTCCCTGTGCAATATACTGCGGATAAGTACTGTTTGCCTGATCCTCTACATTCGGTTCATCTACAACTACATAAATTACCACAGCCGGGTCATCTACAGGAGCAAATCCAATAAAAGAAACCAGATATTTTCCGTTTCCTCGCGGGTATTTCTCCGCTGTACCTGTTTTACCGCCTGAACTGTAACCCTGCACTTTGGAATGACGGCTGGTACCCTGCTGTACACTCAATGCCATATAGCTTCTGATATCACTGGAAATCCTGGAGGAAATCGTCTGCTTCAGAAGTATCGGCGAGATTGTTTTTACAGTTCCGCCATTACTGTCAAGAACCTTTGTCACAAGATGCGGCTGATAATAATATCCGCCATTGATAACGGAACTCATCGCATTGATTTCCTGGATCATGGTACAGGTAAAACCCTGTCCAAAAGCAGAACATGCAAGTTCTGTTTCCCCCATACTGTCCTTAGTATGGATAATACCTGCGCCTTCATTCGGCAGGTCAATCCCAGTCCTTGTTCCGAAATTAAACAGACTCTGTGCTTTGATAAACTGAGTAGCTCCCATCTTGGCACCAATCTGCATCATTGCATCATTACAGGAGTTTGCAATCACCTCTCCCAGTGTCTCTGTGCCATGTGCGCTCGGATAAACCGCACACTTGATCATAGTATCTCCAAAAGTCTGCGATCCATCGCATACAAATGTATCTGTTTCCTGTATCGCACCCTTTTCCAATGCAGAAGCCATGACGATCGGCTTTACAACAGATCCCGGCTCATAGGCATCTGTGACGCAGAAATTACTCCACATACCATTCAGAGCCTCCACTGTTTCCACATCATTCATCGCTTTGATTTCATCTTCTGTATATACAGTGGAAAGATCTCTCGGATTATTCAGATCATAACGGTCACCACCATCCATGGCAATAATCTCACCGGTGGACGGATTTTCAACAATGACACCTATATTCTTGGCCCCCATTGCCTCTTTAAATCCATTAACATATTTCTCAACAATCTGCTGTGCACCGATGTCAATGCTGGTCTGAATGTTTTTTCCATTCACCGCTGCAATAATGGTCTGCTCCACATCTGAATCATCATTGATATACCCATACTGTCTTCCGTCTACGCCTGTCAGTGTGCTGTTATAGTACCCTTCCAGTCCGATATCTGCCACATCTCTGTCCAGTGCAAAACCAATTGTATCGCATGCTGTTTCATTAAACGGGTAACTTCTCAGATAATCCTCTTCAAACCAGACGCCTTTGATATTTGCCCGTTCCTTTGCCTGCGCTTTAGTAAGACCGGAATCTTCATCCTCTGCCTTATATTTTTCAAATTCTTTCTTTTTGTCCATAGACAGCTGTTTTGTCAGTACCTGATACTGACTCTGGCTGGTTCTTGAATCGGCCAAAAGAGAACGCACTGTTTCTTCATCAATCCCCAGCACCTCATTTAAGGCACGTATTGTTGGCTCTACATAGTCCTCATCTGAATTTACAGTTTTACAGTCCAGGATCACATTATAAACTTTATTGCTGGTAGCCAGTATATTTCCGTTCTTGTCATAAATATCGCCTCTCTTTGCCGGCAGTACCTGGCTCTCATATTTCTGCTGTGCCTGACTTAACACCTGTTTTTTGTATTTGCTTCCACTGGTAGCATTAATATAAGTAATTCTCAGCACTAATATTACCAGAAGCAGTAACACAATTCCAAACAATATCAGCAGCTTTTCTTTCATGTTTTGATTTATTTTTCTCTGTGGTCTTCTTCGACTCTTTCTTCCCGTATTGCTCAATTAATCACCTACTTTGAATCTGGTATATCCTGATACTGTCTTACATAGCTGTTACCCGATGTAGAATAGGTTACTGTCTGATCATCTGACGGATATTTCATTCCCAGTCTCCCCAATGCAATCTGCTTGATCTTATTCAGATCCACATTTGATGTCACCTGGCTGTAATATGCATCATTGTCTTCTTTTAAATCTGCCAGTTCTTCCTCAAGAGATGCAACTGTACTCATCTTTGCGGTAATCTCTGATTTGTAACGAAGATATTTCACAGAACAGAATAATATCGCCACACATATAACTGCCAAAAACGCTACAAATCCCCAGTTCATTGCAGTCGCCTTCTGCCTGTTCTTCTGTGCTTCTTTACTCAACTGATGTTTCTGCCTTGATACCTGCGCAGGACTCGCCTGCACTCTTCGGTTTCGATTGGTCTGCTGCCTTCCCGGATTCTGTCTTCCCGGCTGCCTCTTTCTCTCCGGAACTTCTGCAAGACGTCTGACCGTATTTCCGTCAACATACATTCCTTTGTTTGTTCTGGCACTGGTTCTGCTTCTTCTTGCTGTTTCACTCCTGGTCGTTCTCGCCATTTCATGCCTCTCTAATTATAATACTCTCTCAAAAATCCGAAGCTTTGCACTTTTGGAACGCGGATTCTCTTCCATCTCTGTCTCCCCCGGAAGAATCGGCTTTCTTGTGATCACTTTTCCTTTGGATTTCTTCCCGCATACGCATACAGGAAAATCTGAAGGACAGGTACACGGATTCTCATTTTTTCTGAAAATCGTCTTTACAATTCTGTCCTCCAGAGAATGAAAAGTGATAATGCAAAGTCTTCCGCCATCATCAAGGATATCGATCATTCCATCCAGAGAATCCCGCAGCACATCGAGCTCTCTGTTAAGCTCAATACGGATTGCCTGAAAAGTTCTCTTGGCCGGATGTCCTGACTTCACCTGCATCTTCATGGGAATGGATTCTCTGATGATCTCTGTCAGTTCTCCGGTGGTTGTGATCGGTTTCACCTGTCTGGCGGCAACAATATGTTTTGCAATATTTTTTGCAAATTTATCTTCACCGTAATCACGAATAATACGGTATAATTCTTTTTCTTCATAGCCATTGACAATATCGCCGGCTGTCTGCGTCTGGCGCTGGTCCATGCGCATATCGAGCGTGCATCTACAAGAATGGCGCGTCTTGCAACGACCTACGCAGAGTCGAATAACACACATGTTACCGTTATCACCGGCAGAGCCTACGGTACGGCATCCGTGCTGCTCGGCTCCCGTGCTATCGGTTCGGATATCTGCCTCGCTCTTGAGGGTGCGGATATCAGCATTATCACTCCCGAGACAGCGGTTCAGTTCATGTACGGCGACGAGATAGACTCAGCCGCAGACCCGCGTGAGGCTCGCAGCGCGCGCATCGCCGAGTGGAAGGAAATGCATGGCGGCACGGGCGAGGCTGCTATGGAGGGCGAGATAGATGATATTATCGCTCCCGCAGAGCTTCGTGCACGCATAGCGGCGGCTGTCAAGGAATTCAGATGATCGGAGGACACAGATAATGGTCACAGAGGTCACAACAGCGGCTGCCGACAGCCTGACGAACACCGCCCCCATGGGCGAGCGAATGGCTCTCGGACTGCAAACAACACTTCTCGGTCTCGGTACGGTCTTTGCCGTGCTCGTGATACTGATGGTCGTGCTATTGCTCTTCCGTCTGTTCTTCTATACGATACCGAACAGAAAGCAGCACGCAGCGGTCGATGCATCGCCCGCACCCGAGGCTGCACCTGCTGCATCTGATGTCGGCTCCGACGATAACGGCGCACTTGCCGCGGCAATTACCGCAGCGGTAGCGGCGTATCTTGATGCCGAAGCAGCAGAGCAGGGCAATGCCTCCGCTCCCGCATTCCGCGTTGTTAATTTCCGCCGCGCGAGATAGAGTTTTATGCCGCATGTGCGGCACAGACGCAGAGCAAGACAGATCCGAACGCTCATACATCAGCGCATATACGGTGACGGCAGGAGCGAACGGTATATTAAAAATATTTATTCCGTGAAAGGAAGCAACTGATATGAGAACATTCAATATTAAGGTTAACGGCGTATCCTACGCAGTAGAGGTTGAAGAGGTCGGCTCGACCGCAGCTCCCGCAGCCGCAGCAACACCGACCGTAGCTCCCGCACCCGCGGCAGCTCCCGCTCCTGCACCCGCAGCAGGCGCAGGCGACCCCATCAAGGCTCCTATGCAGGGCACCATCGTTAAGGTAAACGTAGGCGTAGGCGACGCGGTAAAGAAGGGCGATGTCGTCTGCCTGCTCGAGGCAATGAAGATGGAGAACGAGATTTTCGCACCCCGCGACGGCAAGGTTACGGGCGTTCTCTGCAAGCAGGGCGACGCTGTCAAGATCGACGACGTACTCATTACTATTCAGTAACGCGCGGTCTCGTGAAAGAACGGTAATCTGCCATGCTTGAAACGATACAGAATTTTTTAAATACCACCGGCATCAGTCAGATGATGATCGGTGACACGCCCGCATGGAAGTATATCGCCATGTGGGTGATAATCGGCGTGCTCTTCTATCTCGCCGTTGTCAAGAAGTTCGAGCCTCTGCTGCTGCTGCCGATAGCATTCGGCATGCTGCTTGCAAACCTGCCGGGTGCCAACCTGTTCCATTCCGAGTTCTTTTTCGGAGATACGGTCGACTTCGGAGCGGTGCTGCATAACGGAGGATTGCTCGATCTGATATATCTCGGAGTCAAGCTCGGAATCTACCCGTCGATAATCTTTATGGGTGTCGGCGCAATGACCGATTTCGGTCCGCTGATCGCAAACCCGAAGAGCTTCCTGCTTGGCGCAGCAGCTCAGTTCGGCGTTTTCGCGGCATTCACCGGCGCGCTCGCACTCGGCTTCTCGCCCGAGGCTGCCTCCGCTATCGGCATCATCGGCGGTGCGGACGGTCCTACCGCGATCCTCGTTACAAAGATACTCGCACCTACCCTTCTCGGAGCCATCGCCATCGCGGCATATTCCTACATGGCGCTTATCCCCGTCATTCAGCCTCCGCTGATGAAGGCGCTTACGACTAAGCGCGAGCGCACCATACACATGGAGCGTCCGAGAACGGTCAAGAAGATAGAAATTGTTCTCTTTCCGATAGTCGTTACTCTTGTTGTCAGCCTTATTGTTCCGTCGGCTACACCTCTTGTCGGCTTCCTCATGCTCGGCAATCTCTTTAACGTCAGCGGTGTTACCGAGCGTCTGTCAAAGACGGTCCAGAACGAGCTTATCAACATCACGACCGTCCTCCTCGGAGTATCGGTCGGCGGTACTGCGAATGCGAATAACTTCCTCTCCATGCAGACCATCAAGATCCTCGTTCTCGGCGTTGCCGCATTTGCGCTCTCGACGGTCGGCGGTCTGCTGCTCGGAAAGCTCATGTGCTTCCTGACTCACGGCAAGGTCAACCCGCTTATCGGCTCTGCGGGCGTTTCCGCCGTCCCTATGGCGGCGCGCGTTTCTCAGACGGTAGGACAGAAGGAGGACCCCTCCAACTTCCTGCTCATGAATGCGATGGGACCGAATGTAGCCGGAGTTATCGGATCG
>OLSQ01001700.1_pt1 | contig 17430 bp, 15 predicted proteins | sample 1672561 | NCBI WGS metagenome assembly OLSQ01 (sample SAMEA3136699, study PRJEB25190) | human gut metagenome | biome: human gut; feature: human-associated habitat; material: faeces | place: Austria | collected 2013 | reverse complement strand
GTGATGGAGAGTTTGGTCGTGGAGAAAAACGGGAAATTGATCGGGATGGTGTATCCGGATTACGATACGGTGGATAGTACGGGTATCTCGCATACGGATCTTCCAGTTATCATGGAACAAAATAGGATAGAGTTGAACAAGCTCCTGGCTCCTTACGAAACGATCTCGGAGATACAATTGTATCCGACAGAATTTGAGAAAACACCGAAGAAAAGCATTAAGCGTTACCTATACAGTAATTATTGATAAATAAATAGAAAGCAAACGCAGCTAATATTCAGCATATTGTAAAAGCGGTAGAAAATAATTCAAAAAAAAACGTCTTATGTTGTACAACATATATGATTAATACATACATTTGCATCGTTTTACAACAACAAGATATTATAGACCGTTTAAATTAAGAACAAAATGAAAAAGTTAGTTGCATTTGCTGCTGTTATCGCAGCTGTATCATTCGCATCTTGTGGCAACAAAGCAGCTAACGCTGAACAAGCAACTGCAGATTCTATCCGTATCGCTGACTCAATCGCAGCTGTAGAAGCAGCAGCAGCTGAAGCCGCAGCAGCAGCCGCAGCAGCTGACACTGTAGCAGTAGATAGCGCAGCTGTTGTAGCTGAATAATTTCAGTACAACACTCGAGAGAATTGAAAGTCTGACGTGCATACAAGCACACCAGACTTTTTTTATGTCTTATCCTCTCCTTCTGTTCCCTTCCAATTGTTAAGTCTTGGTCTTATTTCACAAAAAAGGGTATTATATGGCAGATAAATGATAAAGTATAGTGCATATACCAAATAAAAGCCGTTACTTTGCATCAACAAAACAATAAGAGGTTTATTACGATCTACGTTTCACTATGTTTCTCCTCGATTAGCCACATTGAGAATTTTCATTTCTGACTACAACTTCCTAAGACTCCTTTATTGAATTATTAATTTTTTATTTTTGTATTTTATGAATATGTACATTGGAAACCTTAGCTACAACGTTAGGGAATCAGATTTGAGACAAGTAATGGAAGAGTATGGAACAGTAGCTTCAGTAAAACTTATTACTGATCGTGAAACACGTCGTTCTAAAGGTTTTGCTTTTGTAGAAATGCCTAATGATGGCGAAGCTAAAGAAGCTATCAAGCAATTGAACGGTGCAGAATATGTAAACCGTACTATGGTTGTAAAAGAAGCACTTCCTAAAGCATAAGGAATTAGACATTCCATGTCACATGATGGCGATAGAGTGAATCTCTATCGCCATTTTTTTCTTGAACAGCTTTCTAGTTTGAAAATACATGAAAGGGTTATTGATAAGGAAACGGACATCTGTTTTGTCAGAATGTCCGTTTCTTGTTTAGTATTTGTTCTTTAGAAAGCTATTGCTCCGAAGGCGAATTTACTCCACTCCTATTTCGTCAACAAACAGAAAAGCTTTTTCGCCAGGCATGGAATGCCATGCGGGAAGTTTCGGAGTAACTTCTGCTATGATTTTAATATAGCGGGCTTTTACTTTATCAAAGGAAACAGAGTCTTTGCGGCTTTGCATTTTAGTTCCTTTTTCCACAACGGGAAAATTTTCGGAGGCTACCCTGCGGAAATTTTTCCCGTCCTCAGAAACTTCCACCTTCAGACCTGTTGTACCAAAGATAGCATCGCCTGTGTTCAACATTGTGTTTACAAAAACTGAAGATACTTCCTTAGGCTCAAGTAAATCAAGGGTCACATTCATATCTGTCCCGTAGAAACCAATCCAACGTCCTGAGCGATAATTCATATCCCCATATAATCCGTCTATCAAAGTACTTCCTCCTTTAAAAGTATATGATTTATGAGGAATGGTATTCAAGGTAACCGGTCTCATTGTGGCTGCATTAAAATGTATTTCCTCCTTACTTATCTGACTAGTACCCTGCGGACGAACTGCAATGGCTTGTATGATAACATCTTTATCCACTTGTATAGTGTCGGTATACAATGGGGATTGCACATCGGGAACGCTGCCATCCAATGTATAATGTATTTCCGCATCATCAAAAGTCTGAAAAGCAATCTTGGCTTTTCCTTCATCGGGAGCCGGAACGATATCAATGTTCACATCATAAATATCCTGACGAAAATCATAACCTCTATCCCGGTAAATAGCCAGCAGAGCTGGTAAACGTTTCAAAAAACTGTCGAAATTTTTATGTAACGGTTCCGTCCATTGAATCTCGGACAAGGCAGCCATACGAGGAAGAATTTGCCATTCCATCTTCAAACTGTCACGCGTCCATTCTGTCCAGATACATCCTTGAGTACCGATGATATATTTTCGTTCATCCTCTGCCAATTCATTAGAAACAGGTTCAAATGTATAGACACGTTCAAGGCTTTTAGTCCCTTTTATCCGATTGTAAGTAGGATTGCTGAAATAAAGAAACTGAATAGGAGTCATAATTGCATCATGGTGCAGACGGGCGGCTTCGATACCACCTTTGACACCAGTCCATGACATCACTGTGGCACCTGGAGCCAATCCTCCCTCCAACATCTCATCCCAGCCCAGCATTTTACGCCCTCTGTCATTAATAACTTTGCCTACCTCGGACATGAAATAGGTCTGTAATTGATTCTCCTTGCTGTGTTTTGGTGTATCTTTCAAACCCAGTTCCCGAATTTTAGCTTGACATGCAGGGCATTTTTCCCAACGTACTTTCGGACATTCATCCCCACCAATATGGATATAAGGAGATGGAAAGATGTCCATAATTTCATTCAATACATCTTTAGCAAACTGTAAAGCCCGGTCGTTTCCTCCACAAAGCACATCAGGGAATACCCCCCATTTACAAGGAATCTCGTATGGACCTCCCGTACAACCTAATTCCGGATAGGAAACCAAAGCTCCCATCATATGTCCCGGAAGGTCAACTTCGGGAATTACAGTAATAAAACGGTCAGCGGCATACTTGACAATCTCTTTTGCTTCTTCCTGTGTATAAAAACCGCTATGAGGAGTTTCATCATAGGTCTGGGTTTCACGGTCAATCAACGTACGTGGACGTATCGAACCTATTTCCGTAAGTTTGGGATATTTCTTGATTTCAATTCTCCAACCTTGGTCTTCAGTCAGATGCCAATGAAAATAATTGATATTGTGCAATGCCAGCATATCAATGATTTGTTTCAGATAAGAAACCGGGAAATAATGGCGGCCCACGTCTACCATAAAACCGCGATAACCGAAACGAGGATAGTCATTAACAGTTCCCACCGGGATGGCAGCGGATACCTGTTTGTTTTTGGTCAATGGCAAAGCCTTATAGAGCGTTTGCATTCCATAAAAGACCCCAGACTCACTTCCTCCATTCAAATGAATGTTTTCAGAAGTTACCTCCAGTTGATACCCCTCTTTGTTGGTAATGGAACTGTCAACCGCCAAGATTATGGAATTCTTCTTTGCGGCTTCAGTTGTTGTCCGGACGGTAATTCCCGTAGCCTCTTTAATATAGGAAGCTAAAAATTCTGCCGTCCGTTGCAACTTTTCATTGCCTTCCGGATAGACAATACCGGTTTGCGGATTAATAACAAAAGGGTGGGCTTGAATGTCTTGACTTACTTCTTGGGGCTGCGGAATGACATTCAGGTTTCCGATTTCTGTTTTTGTAGGAGAACATGCGGACAGACCAAATACCATCCACATTCCCACTCCTGCCCATTGCATCAGTTGTTTTTTCATAGTGGAAAATTTATAATTACAAGGGCAAAGATACAAAATCCGATCTTATTTGCCAGTATGCCTTAACCGAATCTTGCTTTTTTTCAGCAATGTTTTTCCTCCTATAATTAGAGTTACAGCAGTAATCACCATCAAAATACCCAGAATAATGCGCGGTGTCAGCTGCTCTCCAAAAATCAGTACTCCGAAGAATAAAGCTGTAACAGGCTCCAAAGCACCTAGAATAGCAGTGGGTGTGGAGCCAATGTAGTGTATGGCCTTTGTCATGGTCACCAACGAAATAACAGTAGGAAAAACAGCCAGTGAAATTGCGTTTACCCATAACAAGGGTGTAGGGATAAGCTGCAATCCCGTACAGAACTTCAATCGCACCACATAAACAGACAGACCGAAAAGCAGGACATAGAAAGTAAGCTTGGCTATAGGCATATCCTTCAGGGAAGAACGGTTTACACCAACTATATAGATAGCATAAGCTAAGGATGATAAAAAGACAAAAGTAATCCCGACCAAGCTGAGTGTCTGTCCTCCCGGACTTTTACAAAGCAAGGAAATTCCCACAAAGGCCAGCGCTATGGAAAACATAGTGACCGGCGATACTTTTTCCTTAAATACTACAGCCATAATAATAGCTACCAGTACCGGGTAGACAAACAATATGGTGGATGCGATACCGGCATCCATGTAGTTATAACTCATAAAGAGAAACAGGGAAGAGAATGAGAACAGCAACCCCATGATGCAAAGTGGCAGCACATCCGCTTTCTTAATGGCAAAAGATTGTTTCTGCATCTTCATCATGATACCTAGTACAACTATAGCCAGTGCATAGCGATAAAACAATACCGAGTCTACGCTCATTCCTGCACTATAAAGAGGAAGGGTGAACAGTGGGTTCATGCCGTAGCTGGCTGCTGCGATTGCCCCAAGGAGAAATCCTTTAGTCTTGTTGTTAATCATCGTTTTTATTACACGCTTTAAAATCGGCGCGAAATTAGATATTTGTTAGCAATAAACAAAGGAAAAGTGCTTTATTCTTTCAATCTAACATCTATTTATTTAGATTATACCTAATCAACAAATATAAAAGAATTTATATCACCTGTAGCTGCTGAAAAAATTATATGAAATGAACGGACACGGACAGAGAGGGAAAATGCAGGTTTGTTCTTCTGTCCGTGTTCTATATTGATCAGCTCAGTTTATGAATAACCAATCCCGAACGAAGTTTCGGTTCAAACCAAGTTGTTTTGGGCGGCATAATATTACCGGTATCGGCAATATCCATTAATTGTTTCATAGAAACAGGATAAAGGGCCAAAGCCACTTTCATTTCACCGCTGTCCACACGCTTCTTTAATTCCTCCAAGCCACGGATACCACCTACAAAGTCAATCCGTTTGTCGGAACGAAGATCCTTGATTCCCAATATTTCATCCAATATCAAGTTGGAAGAAATAGTCACGTCTAATACTCCGATAGGATCATTGTCATCGTATGTGCCCGGTTTTGCTGTCAAGCTGTACCATTTACCGTCCAGATAGAGAGAGAAATTGTGAAGAGCCTGCGGTTTATAAACCTTAATGCCTTTCTCTTCTACTACAAAATTCTTGCTGACAGCGGTCAGGAATTGTTCCGGAGACAGCCCGTTCAAGTCTTTTACAACACGATTGTAATCAATAATAGTCAGCTGGTTGGCCGGGAAACATACAGCCATAAAGTAATTGTATTCCTCATTTCCCTGATGGTTTGCATTTTGCTGCGCTTTTTCGGCACCTACCAAGGCGGCAGCAGCCGAGCGATGATGGCCATCGGCAATATAAAGAGCCGGCATAGCTTTGAAAGCTTTTGTGATAGCTGTTATATCTTCTTCTTTGTCGATCACCCAGAATGAATGTCCGAAACCGTCACCCGGAGCGATAAAATCATATTCCGGCTGTTGTGAAGTATATTTCTTAACGATAGCATCTAATTCCGCATTATCCGGGTAAGCAAAGAATACCGGTTCTATATTGGCATTATTTACGCGGACATGTTTCATGCGGTCTTCCTCCTTATCACGACGGGTCAGTTCATGTTTTTTGATGACCCCGTTCATATAATCGGGAACATACGCTCCTACCACCAACCCATATTGGGTTTTGCCATTCATGGTTTGTGCATATACATAATAATTTTCTTTTCCGTCTTGCACCAACCAGCCCTTGTCCTGAAACATCTGGAAATTTTCGGCAGCCTTCTCATATACTTTAGGATCGTGTTCGTCTGTTCCGGCAGGGAAATCAATTTCCGGTTTAATAATATGATAAAGTGACTTTTCATTACCTTTCGCTTCCTCACGTGCTTCTTCAGAATTCAGTACGTCGTATGGGCGTGAAGCTACTTGTTCTACCAATTCTTTCGGAGGGCGGATGCCTTTGAAGGGTTTTATTATTGCCATAAAAATAAAGGTATTAGATTTTACTTGCAGGGGCGAATTGCATTCGCCCGAAAACATAAGCTATATGCATTCGGTCGGATTCAATCCGCCCCTGCGGTTATTGGATTACTTATTTACTCTGAACTTTTCACAACCATCTTTCAGGAAGCCTACAATTTGTCTGGCGGCAGCAATACCTGCGTTGATATTTGCTTCAGCCGTCTGGGCTCCCATCTTTTTCGGTGTAGAGAAATAGCGGCCGGCAAATTTTTCTGAGAACTCAGCATGGGCAACCGGCATGATATCAGTAACATACTTTAAGTCGGTTCGTTCTTCCATCAGTTTGATTAATTCCGCTTCATTGATCACTTCCTTACGGGCAGTATTTACCAATACTCCTCCTTTAGGCATCTTGTTAACCAATTCATAGTTGATGGAATTTTTAGTTTCAGCCGTAGCAGGAATATGCAGGGACACTACATTACAAGCAGCATACAGTTCCTCAGCAGAAGAAACAGCTTTCACACCATCTTTTTCAATTACTTCTTTCGGGCAGAAAGCGTCAAAAGCATAAATATCCATGCCAAAACCTTTAGCAATACGAGCCACATTGCGACCTACATTACCGTATGCATGGATACCTAACTTCTTGCCCATCAGTTCAGTACCCGAAGTCCCGTTATAGAAATTGCGGACAGCCATCACCATCATGCCAAAAGCCAGTTCGGCTACTGCATTGGAATTCTGTCCCGGAGTATTCATAACACATACATTGTGTGCCGTAGCAGCCGCCAAATCCACGTTATCATAACCTGCTCCTGCACGTACTACGATTTTCAGTTCTTTTGCCGCATCCAATACTTCGGCATCAATAATATCACTTCGGATAATGATGGCGTTAACGTCCTTTACAGCTTCCAGTAATTTGGCTTTTTCACCATATTTTTCCAGCAATACAAGTTCATAACCTGCTGCTTCTATTTCTTTACGGATACCGTCTACTGCAACTTTTGCAAACGGCTTGTCTGTTGCTACTAATACTTTCATGGTCTTATTGTATTAAAAAGATTCACCACAGATTAGCACGGATTATCACAGATTCCATTTATTGTTCCTATCTGTGTAATTCGTATAATCTGTGGTGAACATAATTATTAATGAAGTTTCTCAAATTCCTGCATGCAGTCAATCAAAGCCTGAACGCTTTCCTTCGGCATGGCGTTGTAGCAAGATGCACGGAAACCACCTACAGAACGGTGTCCCTTAATACCCACCATACCTCTTTCTGTGGCAAATTTCATGAAATCGGCTTCCAGCTCTTTGTATTCGTCATTCATCACAAAGCAAATGTTCATATAAGAACGGTCGGCTTTATCCGTTACTGTGCCACGGAACATTTTGTTACGGTCTATTTCAGCATACAACATGTCTGCTTTCTCTTTAGCACGTTTCTGCATTTCTGCTACACCACCGTTAGCTTTTATCCAGCGTAAAGTCTGCAAAGCGGCATAAATAGGAAGTACAGGAGGTGTGTTGAACATAGAGCCGCCGTCAATGTGAGTCTGATAATTCAGCATAGTAGGGATATAGCGTGATACCTTGCCCACAGCATCGTTCTTTACAATAACGAAAGTAACACCGGCTGGAGCCAAATTCTTCTGCGCACCGCCATAGATACAAATATATTTAGAAACGTCAATAGGACGAGAGAAAATATCAGATGACATATCAGCAATCATAGGAACCGGAGAATCCAGGTCTTCATGAAGTTCTGTTCCATAGATTGTGTTATTAGTTGTGACGTGGAAATAATCTGCATCAGCGGGAACCGTATAATCTTTGGGAATATAGGTATAGGTCGCTTCAGCGGAAGATGCTACTTCTACTACCTCACCGAAAGCTTTGGCTTCTTTCATCGCTTTCTTAGCCCATACGCCTGTATTCAGGTAAGCAGCTTTTTTTTCGAGGAAGTTGAAAGGTATCATACAGAATTCCAAGCTGGCTCCACCTCCCAAGAATAGTACCGAGTACCCTTCCGGGATGTTCAACAGTTCCTTAAACAAAGCAACAGCTTCGTCTACTACAGGCTGAAAATCTTTAGCACGGTGACTGATTTCCATGATGGAAAGACCAGAACCATTAAAATCAAGAACGGCTTGTGCTGTTTTCTCAATTACCTCGCGAGGCAAGATAGATGGTCCCGCATTGAAATTATGCTTTTTCATTTGAAGTTTGTTTTGGTTATACAATTTGTTTATATCTTACATTGGGCGAAATTACACATTATTTTCAGTTTTCCAAAAAAATCGCTAATAAATTTACGAATTTCCGCATAATTTTCTTTCAAATTAGTTAAATCTGAATTTTTATGCTTTCATTTTGTAACTACATCCCTAGTAAACAATGATCTAAAGCATAAAAAAAATATCTTTTTGAATTATTCTTTAATCATTTCATTTCGAGAATTGACAAATTGTCATTATTTGGCTTCTTCAATAAGTGTTTTTATGCCCTTTATCTTCTCGTTTCGTATTAAATTCAAAGTTTGTTTTATCTTTTTGCGAGATACGGCTGCAAAAGAATAGTGGTCCTTTACATCAATCCGTCCTATTTCGTCTTTATTCAAGTTACCTTTTTTAAAGAGAAAGCCCACAATATCTATCTTATTGATTTTATCTTTTTTGCCTTTCCCTATATATAATGTTACGTATTCGGGCAAGGACGGCTTGGGAGGCACTTGGGGCAATATGAATTCTTCCGGCTCATCGGCTATATATCCGGGCAGTGTTTCTTCAGCATGAAGAATAACGTATGAATTTCCTTCGGCTTCCCAACGGGCGGTACGTCCGTTACGATGGATATAACCGTCCTCATTGGCAGGTAGATGATAATGTACCACGTTCTCTATTTCGGGGATATCCAGTCCGCGAGCGGCCAGATCGGTAGAAATAAGCACATGGCAACTTCCGTTGCGGAATTTATATAGGGAGCGTTCACGGTCATCCTGTTCCATGCCGCCATGAAAAATGCCACATTGAAACTTCTTGGATTGAAGATACTTTCCTACCCTTTCCACACTTTCACGGTGATTACAGAAAACCAATGTCGATTGGCTTCCCAAGGTACAAAGTAGTTTATACAAGGTTTCAAGTTTGTCTTTTTCCGGAGATAGTACCTTATATAAATGCAGTCGCTGGGTAAGCTGCTCTTCCGGATTTAAAAAATTCAATTTAATGGTCTTGTTCAGCCCCGTAAACTGCGGAATCTCTTCCGCATCGGTGGCCGACAACAGAAAACGGCGTTGCAGACCGGGTAACTGTCCTATGACAGTCGCCATCTCTTCCTGAAAACCGAATTCCAGACATTTATCAAATTCATCTATTATCAAAATGGAAACCGTGTCTGCATCAAAATTCTGTTTGGAAAGATGGTCATTCATACGGCCCGGTGTACCGATGATAACTGATGGCTGCACCCCTTTGATGGTACGGTGCTCTTCCATGGCAGGTCGTCCGCCATAGCAACTCACAGCCTTGAATGGCGTATTCATGGATTTGAATACCTGATCTATTTGTAAAGCCAGCTCCCGGGAAGGAACCAGCACTATAGCCTGTACGCCTGTTATACCAGGCTTCAAACTCTGCACCAAAGGCAACAGATAAGCTAACGTCTTGCCGGATCCCGTAGGAGACAATAATATTAAGTCTTTTCCCTTTTTCCAAGCATCAATGGATGCCTCTTGCATCGGGTTCAGTCGCTCAATTTTCAAATTGGCTAGTATGTTCTCTATCATATTTATTTTCGTTTTATACAAAAGTAAAGAAAAAGCCCGATAAAAGTTCACTTTTACCGGGCTTATTTTCATTATTAATAAAAGGAGATCCTGATATTATCCTCCGAAGTTATCGTACATGATAGAAGAAGGTTCAACACCCAGACTATCCAGCATCTTAACGACTGCATTAGACATCGGACCGGGACCACACATGTAGTATTCAATATCTTCGGGAGCTTCGTGATCCTTCAGATAAGTTTCATACATCACATTGTGAACGAAACCTGCGGTATACTTCACGCCTGCTGCATCGGCTGCGGGATCCGGACGGTCCAAAGCCAGATGGAAGTGGAAGTTCGGGAAGTCTTTTTCCAATTGCTGGAAATCTTGCAGATAGAATACTTCATTCAATGCACGCGCACCATAGAAATAGTGAAGTTCACGGTCGGTAGTGTGCAGTGTCTTGGTCATGTGCATAATCTGCGCACGCAATGGAGCCATACCGGCACCACCACCTACCCAAATCATTTCCTTCTTAGAATCGAAGATCGGGTGGAAGTCTCCGTAAGGACCACTCATCGTTACCTTGTCACCCGGTTTCAGCGTGAAAATGTAAGATGAAGCGATACCCGGATTCACATCCATAAAGCCGGGACCCTGATCTTTCGGTTTGAACGGAGGAGTAGCGATACGTACTGTCAGCATGATACGGTCGCCCTCGGCAGGATAGTTGGCCATAGAGTAAGCACGGATTGTTTCTTCCGTATTCTTGCATTTCAAGCCGAACAGGCCGAATTTTTCCCATGCGGGCAGATACTCCGGACCGATAAGGTCTTTGTCAATATCCTTGTTGTAGTCCATTTCAAATTTAGGAATCTTAATCTGGGCGTATGAACCCGGAACAAAGTCCATGTGTTCACCTTTCGGCAAAGCCACAATAAACTCTTTGATGAAAGTGGCAACGTTCTTGTTGCTGATTACTTCGCATTCCCATTCCTTAACACCCATTACAGATTCATCAATCTTGATGCCCAGGTCTCCTTTTACTTTCACCTGGCAACCCAGACGCCAATGATCCTGTTGTTGTTTACGGCTGAAATGTCCTTTTTCAGAAGGAAGAATCTCACCACCACCTTCTACAACCTGGCATTTACATTGACCGCAAGAACCTTTACCACCACAAGCCGATGACAGGTATATACCATTAACAGACAGGGTGTTCAGCAAAGTTGAACCTTGTTCTACTTCCAGTTCTTTCTCTCCATTGATAGTTATCTTTACTTTGCCGCTCGGAGTAAGATACTGCTTAGCTACCAGCAAAATAACAACGAGCAGAAGGATAATTCCAAGGAATACTCCAATACTAGCTAATATTAAATTCATATCCATTGTCTTATTCCTTTCCTTTTAGATTTTCAAACCAGAGAAACACATAAATGCCATTGCCATCAAACCTACAGTGATGAAAGTGATACCCAGACCTTTCAAAGGAGCGGGAACATCAGAGTAAGCCATTTTTTCACGGATAGCAGCCAGACCGATAATAGCCAGTGCCCAACCGATACCTGAGCCCAAAGCGTAAGTTGTTGCCTCGCCAATGTTGATGAAATGACGTTGCTGCATAAACAGTGAAGCACCCATGATAGCACAGTTTACAGCAATCAGCGGAAGGAAGATACCCAATGAAGCATAGAGTGACGGGCTGAAACGTTCAACCGCCATTTCCACCAACTGAACGATACCGGCGATAACGGCAATAAACAAGATAAAGCTCAAGAAACTGAGGTCTACTCCTTCTACCAGCGCATTAGGTGCCAGTACGTAATTTCCCAGCATATAGTTCACCGGCAAAGTTACAATCAACACGAAAGTAACGGCTGCACCCAGACCTACGGCTGTCTTTACGTTCTTCGATACTGCCAGGTAAGAACACATCCCCAGGAAGTATGCGAAAATCATATTGTCCACAAAGATGGACTTTACAAACAAACTTAAATATTCCATATTCTTTTCGTTTTATAGCGGGGATTAATTATTACTTTCCTGCAATTCTTTGTGTTTTGCACGTTGGTACCAGATGATACAAGCGCAGATAATCAACGCCATAGGAGGCATCAACATCAAGCCGTTGTTCAAGTAGCCCAAGTCATAAACAGCCTGCGGGATAACTTGGAAGCCGAACAGTGTACCTGCACCCAGCAGTTCACGGAAGAATGCCACGATAATCAGGATTTTGGCATAACCCAATCCGTTACCGATACCATCCAGGAATGATTCCCAAGGACCGTTCATCATAGCAAACGCTTCCAGACGTCCCATCAGGATACAGTTTGTAATAATCAAACCTACATATACAGAAAGCTGTACGCTTACATCGTATGCGAATGCTTTCAAAATTTCACTAACGATAGTCACCAATGCAGCAACAACCACCAACTGAACGATGATACGGATACGGTTGGGAATGGTGTTACGCAACAAGGAGATAACGAAGTTTGAGAAGGCTGTAATAATGGTTACAGAAAGCCCCATTACGATAGCCGGTTCCAACTGAGCCGTTACAGCCAGTGCAGAACAGATACCGAGCACCTGTACGGTGACAGGGTTATTCAAACCCAGCGGGGTTAAAAGAACTTCTCTATTCTTTTTAGAAAATAATGCGCTCATATTCTATTTACCCTCCTCTTATTTATTAGTTAAAAATGAATTGTACATGCTCAGGCAATCCTTAATCATCGCATCTACACCCTTAGAAGTGATAGTACCTCCTGAGATACCGTCTACCTGATAGTCAGGTTTTGCCACCTTGCCATGTTTCTCAACGCCTAAAGCTACAATACCGTTTTCCAACACATGTTTGCCAAGGAATTGGTCTTGAAACTTAACTGTCGTGATTTCCGCACCCAGACCCGGAGTCTCACCGGCGTGTGAGAAATAAACGCCATATACGGTGTCTTTATCTTGGTCTAATGCAATGTATCCCCATACAGGACCCCAAAGTCCGGCACCGTAAACAGGAAGGATGTATTTGGTCTGACCATCTACATTACATTCGAAAACGTGTAGACGGTTGTTTGCTATTTCACCCTTATAAGAAGTCTGGAACGCTCCGTCGTTAGGAGCCAATGTTCCGTCCGGCTGAACCAGCATGTCCTTAATCTCATATTTTGTAAATTCTGCATCGACATCCTTTACATCATAAACGTTCAGAGCAGCCAGAATTTGTTTCTTGGTGTCCATTTCCACGTTCTTATACTGTGTTTCTTTCAAAGAAGAAGAAACGAATGCCAGCAGGAATGCTACGACAACAACCATTATCGAAGCATAGATGATAGTATAACTATTACTATTGGTATTCATAATGTCCGATATTTTAGTTGTTAGTTGATTTTAATCTGTTTTCGCGGGCTGTGATGTTCTTCTGTACGATACAGTAGTCAATCAGCGGAGCGAAGATGTTCATCAGCAGGATGGCAAGCATCATACCTTCAGGATAACCCGGATTCAACACACGGATTACAATGGCCATCACACCGATCAGGAAACCGTAGATGAACTTACCTTTTTCCGTACGTGCGGAAGTTACAGGGTCGGTAGCCATGAACACAGCACCGAAGCAGAAACCGCCCAATACGATGTGTTCGTACCAAGGCAACTGAGCCATCATGTTATCTGTAGAACCGAACACATTGAAGATCAATCCCATCACGATACCACCGGCAAAGACTGAGAACATCGTCTTCCAACTTGCCACACCTGTCCACAGCAGGATGATAGCGCCCAGTGCGATAGCGATAACGCTGGTTTCACCGATAGAACCCGGAATCAAACCTACAACCATATCCCACATGGTAGCGGGAGTACCGTTCACATTAATCAGTTCGCTTGCACCCGGAGCGGCTGTAGCAGCCTGTCCCAACATCGTAGCACCGGTAAAACCGTCCACTACCTGTCCGCCGCCAATGCCGAAAATGCTGTCAGTGCTTACCCAAACGGCATCACCGGACATCTTGGTAGGATAGGCGAAGAACAAGAAAGCACGGGTAATCAAAGCAGGGTTGAAGATATTCATACCTGTACCACCGAATACTTCCTTAGCGAAGATAACGGAGAACGCAGTAGCAACAGCCAGAATCCACAACGGACATTCCACAGGAACGATCATCGGGATCAACAGACCGGATACCAGGAAGCCTTCTTGAATTTCTTCATTCTTCCATTGTGCCACCACAAATTCGATTCCCAGACCTACTACGTATGATACAATAATCTTAGGCAGAACTGCCAGGAAACCATAAATAAACTTTTCAAAGAAACCTGCCTCCTGGCCTACTGCCAGAAAGTGCTGGTAACCTACGTTGTACATACCGAACAACAGGGCCGGTATCAACGCAATAACCACCATTGACATGATACGCTTGCTGTCAATCGCATCATGAATGTGAACTCCTGTTTTCGAAGTGCTGTTGGGTACGAACAAGAATGTTTCGAAACCGTCGAACACCGAACGAAACGCGTGGAGTTTGCCGCCCTCTTCAAAGTTTGGCTTTATCTTGTCGAGATAATTTCTTAACGCTTTCATTAACTTTTAATTCTTAGTTTTTAATTATTTAGCACATTTCCTTGCGAAGCATGTCCAGACCTTGACGTACGATGCGTTGCAATTCCAATTTGGAAGAGTCAACAAATTCGCATACAGCGAAGTCTTCGGGAGCCACTTCGTAAATACCAAGTGCTTCCATGCGGTCAATATCGCCAGCAATGATAGCTTTAATTAAATATTCGGGGAAAATGCTCATCGGGAATACCTTGTCATATTCACCGGACATGATCATGTGACGTTCGCCACCTTTGATACGGGCATCCAGTGTATATTCCTTGTTACCGCACAACCAACTGAAATAACTGCGGTTGGCACTGTACTGATCGGTACGCGGCATGATAAAGCCCAAGAATTCGTGCTGGTCATCTCCTTCGGGAATTACAGTGAGGCTTGTAGCGTGTGCGCCCAGGAATCCGTTAGGTTTCACCAAAGTTCCGGTCAGCACGTTACCGTTAATGTAGCGTAAGTTTTTACCTCCGTTCACACGTCCTGCAAAAAGATCTGTCAGCAGGGCTCCTACTTTCAGCTTGCAATACGCCGGTTTCTTTACTTCCGAACCGGTCAGGGCGATAGTACGGGTAAGGTCTACGCGACCCGTGTTGAACAGACGTCCGATGAAGATCACTTCTTCCGCACGGAGCGTCCAAACAGTTTCGCCTTTGTTAATAGGACTGATGTGGTTAATCTGAACGCCTACGTTTCCGGCGGGGTTAGGACCGTCGAAGGCAGTTACAGTTACATTTTTGGCGTTGGTCAGTGCAGGACTCTTCTGCTCTACGCTGATATTCAGATACGTCTTTGCCATCTTTGCCAGTGCGTCCAGACCTGTCTGGAAATCTTTTTCCTGGCCTTTCAGAACAAATTCGAAATCAGCAGCCAATGGGTTAGTGTCAAATGCAGAAACGAAGATGCCTTTTGGTTGGGCATTCGGATCAGCCACCACGATGTATGGGCGCTGAATGATGAATGAAAAGAGTCCGGCTTCCAGCAGAGCAGCTTTTACCTGTTCTCCTGTCAGAGTTGAAACATCTTTCTTTCCAAACTCTTCATAGTCCTGCTCCTTTGCTGCTGCAATGGAGATGCTTAGGACTTTACGACGCTCGCCTCTCTCCACGCTGGTAACGACACCGCTTACCGGAGATACGAACTTCACTTCGGGGTGGTTCTTGTCAACAAACAATGTTCCCCCGGCCATCACATATTCCTGTTCCTTGACCACGACTTTCGGAGTCACGCCATGAAAATCATCGGGCACTATCGCATAGATGTCCGGCTGCTTCACGTCAAAGAACTCCTGAACGGGTTTTCCTTTCAGGTTGATGTTCAAGCCTTTGTGTAATTTAATCACATTTGCCATATTGGGTTATAAAAAATGGTTTTTAAATTTGAGCGCAAAAGTACAGAAAAAAAATGTGAAAAAAGAAAGAATTGGCGCTTATTATGGAAAAAATTCTGTAATAATAGAAACCTTTCTGAATGTATGTGCAAACTCAGGCAGATACTCACTTTTTTTTTAGAACACAAATGACGGGAATGGCATAAATTTATCTTGATTTTTAATTTATGTCATTCTCGTCATTTGTGTTTCATTCCGGAAACACTTACAGTTTGACGGTTTTCACTTTGCCGGGAATGATGGTCAGGTGTACCGTGCCATTGTTTTCTATATCTACCTTCTGGTAGCAGGCTTCCACCATCACTTTCCCGTCCAGTGCCATCACCCCCCACCGGCAGGCGCTCTCTTCAAAAGCACAATAAACGCCCACAGGAGGAAGAATCTTTCTGTATTTGGGAGGAACGATGATACGTTCCCCCAGTTTCAAGCCCCATTTCATGCCCATACGGTACGGAAGGGCATCTCTTATCTCCTCCAGCCTCTTCCGCCTTTTCGCTTCCTCGTTCCTTCTCTTCTGCCGGTCCGTTTCCTCCGCCCGCTGTCCGGCTTCCTCTTTCAGCTTCTTTACAGCCGTGTCGAAGTCCTGCTCACCGGGTCTGGGAAGGTTAGTGGCAATGTACCGCTTCCTCTTTCCTTTTTCCACATGGTAATACCTTCCAGCCCCGTCCATCACCACGATGCTCCGGTCGGCCAGACGGCCGCAGCACCAATAAACTTCCTCGTCATCCCCTGCCAACAAGCAGGCGAACACATCAAACACCGTGGACCACACGGAATCCACCAGCTTGCAGGACTTCGGTACGCGATAATCCGGTATCTTCAAGTAATATTCATAAAAGCAGATGCTGTCTTTATGCAACCCGTTCATGGAGGCGTATGCTTTTTTTGTACGGCTATGGAAAGTCTCCCCTACCCTCAGCAATTTCACACCGCCGTAGGAAAACACCACCGGCTTCTCCCGGTAAGTGCGGCCTGTTTTCATGTCCATGTAGGAAACCGTGCCGACAGTATCCGTAACAGCCAGCAGTTCCTCTTTCAGGAACTTCAATCTCCGACAATACCCGAGTATCACTTCCGGCTCCCCGGAGGCACTCACCACTCCTGCCTGTCCATCTTTCAAACGGACTGCCACACGGTTTCCCTGAATGTCAAAGACTTGCAGATAACGGGGAGACACTGTTATCTTGTTTCCACGCTTCAGCCCCCACAAGCTACTCCGCCGGTCGGGATAAGATTTCAAGGCGGCTTGTGATTCCTTTCCCTCTTCTGCTTCCTCCCGGTTCCGGATGGCTTCCAGCAACCGGTCGTGAGTCATAACAATCTCCCATACCTCCTCCTGCTGCCCGCCACTGTCCGTCAATGACAAAGCAGGCAGGTACAATCCGCCTTCCGTCCGTGCCCGGGACAGCGCGTTGCCAATCATCCGCCCCTCGAACATCGCCGCCCAGTCATGGTTCCGGGCAGGCAGACCGAAGATGCGGTACAGACCCACATTGTCTATCAGCATACAGGACGCCTTGTTT
>OLSQ01001691.1_pt1 | contig 17499 bp, 19 predicted proteins | sample 1672561 | NCBI WGS metagenome assembly OLSQ01 (sample SAMEA3136699, study PRJEB25190) | human gut metagenome | biome: human gut; feature: human-associated habitat; material: faeces | place: Austria | collected 2013 | reverse complement strand
TCACCACAATGCCGTTTTCCGTGTTGAGAAAGTCGGCCAGCATTTCATCCGACAGCTCCGGGGAGAGGATTTGCAGAAAGCTCACCGCCCCGTATTTGCCGCCCAGCCCGAACATCCGGGCATTGCCGAAGCGGAACGAGGACGGGGCGATAAAGTCCTTGGTAGAAAGCCCCGACGGGGCAAGCCACTTCCAGTCAAAGGAGAACGGTTCCCCGTCCGGGTGGAAAATGCTGTGCATGACTTCCAGCCGTTCCTTGGCGTCCAGTCCCCACGCGGAGGCCCCCATGCTCTTGAAATAGCCCAAAAGGTCGGTTTCGATCCGGCGCAGTCTGGCGCGGGCCATTTTCAGGCTGTCCGCCTCGATGGTGTAGGTCATAAATTTCCGCTTCATCAGGCCGTTGTTCCCGTTCACAAGCTGGTCTTGCAAAATGTCGGAATACTCGCTGCGGATGTCGTCGAAGTCGTCCCCCTGCGCCCGGATTTCAAAGCTCTTGGCGTACTGCTTGGGGTCGATCTTGCGGTTGATAAAGGAAAACTGCACATGAATGGAGGCGTCCAGATAGTTGTAGAGGTCGCACAGGTTTTCAAAGATGGCGGTCTTGGTGTCCGCCTGCGCCAGTTGGTAGCTGATGTCCGTAAACTCAATGCACTTGGAAAAGGTGCGGGGCGTCACCCGGCACACGCCGTCCTGATACATGGCCTCATAGGGAATACTGGCCTGCGCCGAATGGGGCTTGCCGTCGCCCTTATACTTTCGGATGACGGCCTGAATCTCTTTCTTTTCGGCGCGGGTGAGCTTGACCGGCGCTTTTGCGCTCGTTTCGTTCTTTTGCTTTTTGGACAATGGCGTTGACCTCCTTTTCCATTTGGGATTGCCGCACAAGGGCGGTATAAGCGTTGTTGGTCTGGTAGGGGCGTTCCTTGGGCTGGATGAAGCAGCACTCTACGATCTGGCGCACCACCACTTCAAGGGGCTGGCCGTGTTTTTCGTAAAGCGCCAGCAGAAAGCCCGGCAGCATGGCAAACACCATAATGAGCGCCGCCGCGCTGGTCGGGACGCGGCCCCGGATCAAAAAGAAAAGCGGGACGCCAACAAGCAGCGCACCGCCAAAACAAATGAGCTGGCGTTTCGTCAGCCCGAATACTACCTTGGATTTGACCTTGGTTAAATCCTTGGGGACAGTTACATAAGCCATAAAAAGTCACCTCGTTTCTGGTACGGACAGGGAAAAATCGCTGTCCACTTCATTGCCCCACGCATCCCAGCCGGGGATTTTCTGTCTGGCAAACAGTTCTGCGCGGGGCAGGTCGCCCGCAAGCTCTATGATTTTCTCGCGGGTAATGTCTGGTTTCTTGCTGTGTTCCTCCACCGGGGAAATGATAAACTGATGGACGCTTTTGGAGTAACGCTTGGGATGGCCCCGCTTGGCAAGCAGGCAGATTTCCGCGTTTCCTCTCGTCCAATAGCCCAGCCCGTAAAACCATGTGGGGCTTTTGCGGTTCAATTTCAGCCAGACAAAGGCCACGGTCTTAAAGGTGAAGCCCCACGCCTTAATCAGACGCAGCGCCTCCGGGAGCTGGGGGAAAGTCGCCCACAAAAACAAGAGGCAGTCTTTTTCCGCCAGCGTTTCCACCGGCAGGGCGCACAGCTCGTCAATGCTCATGGTGGGATAGTGATGTTCCGCCGCCCCTGTCCGTTTGCACTCATATCGCCACGGCGGGTCGGCGTAAAGGATGTTGTAGGTTTTCTTTTGTGTTTCCTCGATAGCTGGTATTCCTCCTGTCTGTTAATGTGCGGTAAATACGGCTTTCGATATGCTGCCGGTCTTGAACAGACAGAAGCAAAGCAAAACGGTATAGCCCATACAGCCCCAGATCGCGCCGGATATGTCGTCGGCGGTTCCGATCTGCTGGATCAGCACCGCATAAATCCCGACAACCACCATGATTAAAAAGGCTTGGAAGCCCAGCGCAAGCAAGGATTTCAAGTAGTTCTGGCCCATGCCGCGCCACTCTGCATTGCCCAGCGTGGCAAGGGGGATCGGCCCCAATGCGGTCACGGCGTAAATTTCAATCATTCTTCCATAGGTCACAAGGAAAATGCAGATGGAAAGAATGTTCATCGTCAGCCCCACAACAAGGGTCTGGAACCACAGGCCCAGAAGCGGCCCGATGTCCATTGCTTCAAGGCGGCTTTCCAGATCAGGGAGCAGCGTGTCAAAATCAATGCTGGTATCTCCGATAATCACCCCGGCGCTCTGGTTGACGACCTGCTGGGTGGCGTCAAACACGCCCATGACGATATTCCATGTGTTCGTCACAATGAGGATGGCAAAGGCGCTTTTGAAAATCCAGCGGAAGAACATGGAGCTGTCGAAGTCGTGCATATTGTTCTTTTCCACAATCATGTCGATCAGCTCATAGCACATCACAAGGGCGAGAATGGCCGCCGCAATGGGGACGATCACCGTTTCGGACAGGTTTTGCAGCATGGAGAAAATGCCGCCGTTCCAGTCCTGCGGGGTACTGCCCACATCCGACGCGATTTCCCCGACTTTGGTATTGACTGTGTTAAACAGGCCGGACAGGTTGCCCATGATACCGTCGATCAGGATTCCTTTGATCCATTCCCCGATTAAATCACCGATCATGTGGGGACACCTCCTTTCCCGCGCCCTCCCAGATCAGAGAGGACGCGGAGGGTTTTCTAACACACATGGGGTTATCCCAGCAGCCCGGACAGCAGCGGAACAAGGGTCATGCCAATGAGGGCAACGCCACCTCCGGCGACAAGCTGCTTGATTCCCTGTGACTTGCTTGCCGGGTTGTCCGCCCCGTATCCCTCCAAAAGATTGACGCCGCCCCATACGCAAAGCGCGCCGCCGAGGCCCACAACGATGGTCTGCAAAGTATCAACTGCACTATTGAAAAATTCCATAAATTTACCTCCATAAATTCAGATTGTGATGGTGTTTGGGTGCAAAAAAAGCCGCCGTTCACAGCGGCAGCCTCACAATCCGCAGACGGCCCGGAGTTACTGGCCGTCCCGCCATTCCAGCACAGCCAGCGAAAAAATTTCGCCCCATGCTTCACACAGTCTGCGGTCTATTTCCCTTGCAAGTTCTTCGGCTTCCCCGTCCGTGGGCGGGGTATCATGTTCCGCGATCCACTGGCACAGCACCGCAGCGGAAATGATCGCCCGGTAGATTTCCTGCTCATACTTGAAATAATCCGCAAATGTCCATTCGTCCGAGTGTCCCATCGGTCACGCTCCTTTCTCTATGGCCGCTTTATTCTGCGGAAAAATCTTCCTCCGACAGCTCAATGTCGTAGAGGTCAAAGGGTTCGTCCTCCGTTATCACGCGCCGCCTTTTCCGGCGCAGGGACGACAGGTAGCTGTCCACATCAAAATAGTTCTTCTTGTCGGCGTCGGAAAGGTATTTATAGCGGGGGTGACGGGTAATGTCGTATTTCTCACTGAAAAACGGCCTGACACCGCGCACCTGCAAAATACACTTGCCTCCGTCCATCGTTGCGATTTCGTCCTGTGACATCAACTCCTTTCCTAACTTCTGATAATTCAATCCGTGAGAGGTCTGTGCGCCCCGGTTTTCGCTCTGGTTGTAGCTGTCGATGGTTTCTTTGCCCAGCACGTCAGAGATTTCCTTGGCGTTCTTGCCCCGCCCACTAAGGAAAAGCGTACAGTCGCAGTTGTCGGAAATGATTTCCGCAGCGTCCTTGTAGATGGCCTTTAACTGTGACTGGCTTTGCAAAATAATAGAAGCCGAGATTTCACGGCTTCGGATGGTGGCGATCAGCTTGTCAAAGTTGGGTATCTGGCCGATGTTCGCAAACTCGTCCAGTATCATGCGGACGTGAACCGGCAGCCGCCCGCCGTATTTATCATCGGCCCGGTCACAAAGCAGGTTGATAAGCTGGCTCTGTACCATTGCCAGAATGAAATTAAAGGTGGTGTCCGTGTCCGACATAATCAGGAACAGCGCCGTTTTCTCGTCCCCGATGGTGTCAAGTTCCAGTTCGTCGTCCTCCATCAGCTCCCGCACCTCGCGGATGTCAAAAGGGGCCATTCTCGCGCCTGCGCTGATAAGGATAGAGGAACGTGTCTTGCCCGCCGAAAGCAGGAATTTTTTATACTGGCGGACGGCAAAGTGGTCTGGATCGCGTTCCTCCAATCGCTCAAACATCAAATCCACCGGCGATTGAAATTCCGGGTCGTCCTCACGGGCTTCGCTGGCATTTATCATTTCAAGCAGCGTCGTGAAGTTCATTTCTTCCTCCGGCGCTTCCTGCCAGATATAGCCGATCAGGGCCGTGTAGAACAGCCGTTCCGATTTCACCCAAAAATCTTCCGCACTTTTTTCGCCCTCGCCTTTAGTGTTGCAAATCAGGGTATTTACCAGCTTCAACACGTCTTTTTCCGAGTGCAGATACCGAAACGGGTTGTATTTCATGCTCTTGGAAAAATTGATGGTGTTCAGCACTTTCACGCGGTAGCCGCTGCGGATAAGGAGCTGGCCCACTTCACCGATCAAGCTGCCCTTGGGATCGGTTATCACAAACGAGGTCGGATAGTCCTTGGACACACATTGCATCAGGTTTGGCTTCACGAAGAACCGGGTCTTGCCGGAGCCGGAACCGCCGATTACAAGGACATTCTTGTTTCGTGCGGTTTTGGGGTCTTTCGGCCTGTTGTTCATGGTGAGCCGTTCCGTCTGTGTCAGCAGAATGTTGTTGTCAAAATTGGGGTCGATATAGGGGGCTATATCCTTGGGGCCGCCCCATCGGGCGCTGCCGTACTCCACGCCTTTGCGGTATTTCTTGGCGTTCTTGCCTTTGCAGTACACCATGAGCCGCAGCGCCGCAGCACCGGCGACGCCGATCAGCAGGTCAATGGGGTGGAAGCTGGGGGCGGCACTTTCAAAGGCCGCCGCGCAGCCATCCGCAAAGTGCAGGAGCTTTTGGGAAAGGTCGATGCCCTCCGCCAGCCGGTACGCCTGCCCCAGCTTGCCGAACAGATAGACAAACAGCAGATAGGGCAGATTGGCGATTATCAGTTTTTTCATTTCCGGCTTCATCGTGACAGCCCCCTTTCTTTGAATTTTTCCTTGGCCCGGTCAGCGTTGCGGGCCGCTGCCTTTTCCTTGCTTGCGGCAATGTCCTTGCGGATCGAGGGCCGTTCCTCCCGCTGCAACTTCTTGGCCGTGAACTCCTTGAACGCCTGTTCCATGTTGTCGGCGTCCTTGGCCTTGAAAATCACGATGTAGTGCGGGGGCTGGGTAGTGGCGTCTTTCCGCAGCGTGAAGTCCACGCCGTATTTCTTGGCGCAGGGCTTAAACAGTCCAATGTTGGCGTCGGTGATCTCGATATTGGACAGGGCCGCCCCGTGCTTTTTGAGCTGCTTTAGGCTCTGCTGGCCGTGGTGCAGCTTGGTCTTGCCCTTGTTTTGGGTTTCCAGAAACTTGCGGGCCGCCGCTTGCAGCACTTGGATTGTCAGCTTGGCCGATTTGATGGAAAAGGCTATTGTCTTTTGGGTTACTTCCTCCTGCAATCGCTATCCCTCCTTTCGCAGAAGTGCGGCGGCACGGTTAAGGTGGCACCGTCAGCCGCCGCAGGAAACAGAAAAGGGACAGCCGCTTGCGCCGGTTGTCCCCGATTAAATCCTCACCCGCAGGCCGGAAAGATCGTCGGCACGGATGCCAACCAGATACCAGTTGGCCCCGTACTCAATGCGGGTGGGCTTCCACCTGCCGCCCACCATCACATCAAAGGTTTCCCCACAGTGCAGGCCGCCGTAGTAGTCCGCCAGATCAAAGCGAATGTCGTAACGGTCGCTGCGCTCGTCGAAAATCAATGCACCCTGTTTCATAGGGCCGTCCTCCTTTCAGATTTTGCCGGTGTTCATGTCATGGGCCACCAGCGCGGCATAGTAACCGTTGATCGTGCTGGGCGCATTGAACAGCATAGCCAGCAGGTATTTCTTGATGTTGCGGATTTCCGAAGTGTTCTTGCTCAAACAGTCAAAGACAAACTCAATGTGAGAGCTGTCCAGCTTCATAAACTTAGATTTCACCAGCTCTGCCGGGTAATCGTCCCCGGCAATACGGATGGTCTTGCGGGCGCTGCATACGGTTTCCACCAGCAAGTCCACAATCTCGTCCAGCGTTTCCCGGTCAATGCCCTTGACGTGCTGGCAAAGGTGTTCGTACTCGATGTTGTCCATGATGATTTGACGATAAATCTCTATGGCGCTCTGTGATTTCGCTTCCGTTCCTTTCCGTTCCGGCGGCTGTGCCGCCTCGTCCTCCAAAGGAGAGGGTCGGGAAAGGATAGGAATGGGATCGGTAATTGATACATCAGTAATTGATTTTTCTTTACTTGATATATCTTTATTTAATTGCGTTGGTTTTCCCAACGTAGGCTTTTCCTGCGTTGGATTATCCAACATTGGATTTTCCAACGTAGGTGAATCCGGCACAGGCTGGGGCTGTTCATAGATCACATAGTCCGCGCCGCGCAAGCGCCCTTGGCTGTCGCGCTCACGGGATCGGACGATGTACCCGGCCTGTTCCAGCTCCCGGATTGCGGCCCGGATCGCGTCGATCTGCTCCCGGTTGATAAGGGACAAACCTTTCAGCGTATAGTCCCAATCTTCCGGCAGGGAGAGCATTTGCGATAACAGGCCCTTGGCTTTCAGGGATAAGTCCTTGTTCCGCAGGTGGTGATTGGACATCACCGTGTAGCCCTTGTTACGCTCTACACGAAATACTGCCATATTCTCAACTCCTTTCACTCGAAATGTCACCGCGTCGTAGGCGGTCAGCTTGCCCGGCTGGTAGGGACATTCCGCATAGACGCAGAATTGATATTTCCAGTGCGGGCGATAAAAGCGGCAGGTGCCGCAGTCCTCCGGCGTGACCGCCTCGCCGCTGTCGTAGTGGTCGAAACCGGGCTTGCCCTGCATGAGCTGTTCAAAGGCCCGATCGCTGCCGGAAGTGAAGTACATAGGCCGTCGCCTCCTTTCTGCTTTTGGGCAAAAAGAAAAGCCGCAGACTTTTTTCAAAATCTGCGGCTTGGCCGGGGAACAGAAAAGGGCGCTGTCATGCTTGACAACACCCTGTTTCTGTCTGATTATTCAGTTGTTTTGACCTGCCCCGTTTTCCGCTGCCCTAAAAAACATTGATTTTACTGGGTTTTTTCATGTTTTCTTATGACACCACGGTTAATATCAGGGTTTTTCTTTTGAGAATGCGCCATCTCGGGCAAGACGTATTGTGCGATCCGGTGACGTAATCGTTTCTACCGTGAGGACTTACTTGAAGGCTGTAGCGAGTATCCACGACGATAAAGATGTTATTGTATCCACCGGGTTTGCAGTTATACGTCCTAAAGAAGTTGACTCCAGATTCCTTGCATATTCTCTTGCAAATCACTACTTTGTCGAAATGGTATCTTCACGATCAACAGGTGTTAGTTATCCGGCAATTAATGCTTCTGCAATGGTTAATATCAAGAATGTATTACCGCCTAATGATATCCAGAAATGTATAGCTGACTATTTGGATAGAAAGACCGAGGCAGTTGATACCGCGATTTCTGACAAAGAAAAGCTCATTCGGCTTTTGGAAGAACAGCGTACGTCAGTAATATGTTCTGCGGTAACCAAAGGAATCGACTCTACTGCCGAAATGAAAGACAGCGGTGTTGAATGGCTAGGGGAAATACCTACTCACTGGAAAGTTCTTACTAACCATCAACTGTTTGCCGAACGAAACATTAAGTGTGCAGAACAGGACGCTGTTTTACTCAGTGTTACCAAATATCTTGGTGTGATTTTGCAATCACAGGCAGAGAAACTAAACCTTGCCACTGTTGCCCCTGCAGAAACTACCGAGGGGTATAAAGTTGTCCGAAATGGTGACCTGGTCATGAACATCATGCGGGCGAAAGATGGCAGCTATGGCATCTCTGGATATGACGGTGTGATCTCTCCTGCATACTGCATTTATTATCCGAGGCAAAAGGTAAATCCCCAGTACCTGTACTACCTGTTCAAGGCACCAATGTACATGGAGATTTTCAAAAATTATTCCACAGGCATCGCAGAACATCGGATGCGCTTGTATCCTGTGAATTTTTTCAAAATCCCAGCAGTGGTGCCTCCTCTGGCAGAACAGAATGAAATTGTAGCTTATCTGGACAAGCGTGTGAAAGATATTGATGAATTGATTTCTCTCACTCAGCAACAAATCGAAAAACTAAAAGAATACCGTCAAAGCGTCATTTCTGAGGTGGTAACCGGAAAGGTGGCAGTAGAATGAACTATCAAGAATTGTCACCGCAAGGCGAAACTTTGCTGAAAGAAATTATCGACCTCCAAGCCAGTGGTCAGGACAATACAGCTTATTGGAGCAAGCGGTTTGATGGATTATCCATGCAACAGGATACCCTGCTCCGGGATACATTTCGAGAGCTGAGAGAATGTGGTTATGTCCACATACAGTGGGCTGACAACATTCCATACTATCTGTCCCTCACAGTGGATGGTCAGAATTATTTCACTAACAAAAAGGCCGCAAAAAAAGCCGAAAGGAAACTCTCACGGCGGGAATGGCGGATTGCTGTCATATCGGCCATCATCGGCGGTATGGTTGGGCTGATCCCCTGGATTTGTACTTTGATAGGAGGTGGTCAATAATGGCAATCGAAACCAAAGAAATTACATTTGAACAAGAGATTGAATACAGCCTGCTTGACCACGGCGGATATATCAAAGGGAATCCCCATGACTATAATCGTGAATTTGCCATAGACACCAAGCAGCTCTTTCGGTTTCTTCAAGACAGCCAGCCCGTAGAATGGGAAAAGCTGTGCAGAAAACACGGCGAGAATGTGGAAACGGGTTTTCTGAAGAAGCTGTATCGTGATCTTGATACATACGGAACATTATATGTGCTGCGGCATGGCGTTGTAGATGCTCCCGCTAAACTATCCCTGTGCTATTTTAAGCCTGCCAGCGGCATGAACCAAACCAGTCAGTCACTTTACGAGAAGAACATTCTCTCCATCACCCGGCAGGTACATTATAGCCTAAAAAATGAGAACTCCATAGATGTTGTGCTGTTCATCAATGGTCTGCCTGTTGCGACGGTGGAACTAAAAAATCTGATCACCGGTCAGACTATCGAAAATGCAAAGCGTCAATACATGAAAGACCGTGATCCCAGAGAACTTCTGCTTTCGTTCAAAGCCCGATGCTTGGTTCACTTTGCCGTGGATACCGAAGAAGTGTGGATGACCACAAAGCTCAATGGGATCAATACCTATTTTTTGCCGTTCAATAAGGGAAACAACGGCGGCAAGGGAAACCCTGTTGGGAACAGCACCTACCGGACTTCGTATCTGTGGGAAGAAGTCCTGCAAAAAGACAGCCTGCTGGACATTGTACAGCGATTTATCCATTTGCAGGAAGATAAAAAGAATCCTAAAAAGTCTGTTATGATCTTCCCACGTTACCACCAGCTGGATGTGGTTCGTAAGCTCGTTGCCGATGTTTACGCAAACGGAACTGGTCACAATTATCTGATTCAGCACAGTGCAGGAAGCGGAAAATCCAACTCCATTTCTTGGCTGGCACATCACCTGTCTAACCTGCACGATAAAAATGACAAGGTTGTATTCAACAGCATCATTGTGATTACAGATCGCCTCGTATTGGACAAACAGCTTCAGGATACCATCTACCAGTTTGAGCACGTGGAAGGCGTTGTGACTAAAATTGACAACAACGCCGCACAGCTGGCAGATGCTTTGAACACAGGCAAGAAAATCATTATTACCACACTTCAGAAGTTCCCGTTTATCCTTGAAAAGGTAGATGATTTAAGCGGCAAGCGGTTTGCGGTCATTGTGGATGAGGCCCATTCTTCCCAGACCGGAGAAGCCAGCAAAAAAATGAAGGCGATCCTGGGAAACGCTGAGGGGCTAACGGAAGAAGAACAGCTCCAAAAGGTTGCGGATGAGGAGGCCAAGGAAGAGCGCAAACAATCCGACAGCGAGGATGAAATCGCAAAAGAAATGGCTACACATGGTCGGTTGCCTAACCTGTCCTTCTTTGCTTTTACCGCAACACCCAAGGCAAAAACGCTGGAGATGTTTGGAACCCCGGATGCAAGCGGTATTCCTCATGCTTTTCATATTTACTCGATGAAGCAGGCCATTCAGGAAGGCTTTATTCTGGATGTTCTGAAAAACTATGTGACCTACGACACCTATTTCAAAATCGGCAAGAAAATTGCCGATGATCCTCGCTATGAAAAAAGCAAGGCAAATAAGGCGCTTGGCAAATTCTTAAGCCTGCATCCGCACAATCTGGCCCAGAAAACCCAGATCATCGTAGAACACTTCCGCACTGTCACCAAAGACAAGATTGGCGGCAAGGCCAAAGCAATGGTGGTGACCGGCTCACGCCTGCACGCAGTCCGGTATTATCAGGAGTTTCAGCGTTACATCAAAAAGATGGGATACGAAAATGAGCTGGGCATCCTGATCGCATTTTCCGGGACTGTCCATGATGGCGGCGAGGAGTACACCGAAGTCAGTCTGAACGGGATAAAAGAAAGCGAACTGCCGGGAAAATTCCACAGCGGCGAGTATCAGGTGCTTTTGGTTGCGGAAAAATACCAAACTGGGTTTGATGAGCCGTTGCTGCACACCATGTTTGTAGATAAAAAGCTCAGTGGTGTAAAAGCTGTTCAAACACTTTCCAGATTGAACAGAACCTGCTTCGGAAAAGATGATACATTTGTTTTGGACTTTGTAAACTCTGCCGAGGATATAAGAGCCGCTTTTGCCCTGTATTATGAAGAAACCAGTATCGGGGAGACAACAGACGCCAACATCGTATATGAACTGAAATCCAAATTGGATGAATTTCGCGTGTATTGGCAGAGTGAGATTGAGGCTTTCTCCAAAGCATTTTTCAAGCCTACCAAGAAACAGGGAAATATGGATTTTGGCGTACTCAACAGTTTCCTTGATCCGGCAGTGGATCGGTATAACGGTTTGGATGAGAACGAGCAGGAAGAATTCAAGTCTACCCTTGCAAAGTTTGTTCGTACCTACACGTTCCTCACCAACATCATCCGATTAGATGATGCTGACCTGCATAAGTTCCATGCTTACGCAAAATTTCTTCAGAAGAAACTTCCAAAGCGAGATGGCGGCGGTCCTATTTTTCTGGATGATGAAGTATCGCTGCAATATTACCGGGTTCAGAAGATTTTTGAAGGGTCTATTGCGCTGGAACAGAGTGAGCCGTTGCCCAATAAACTTCATCCCGGAAAGCCAAAGCCAGAGGAAGAAAAGGCTCCTCTGTCTGAGCTGATTGATAAAATCAACGAAAAGTTCGGTACAGAGTTTACTAACATCGACAAGGTCTTGGAACAAATTGTTTCTGACATGGATGACAATGAGGAATTGCGTGTCCAGGCTCGCAACAATTCACAAGAACATTTCCGTTTTCCTTTTAACGATGCGTTTATGGACGTGGTTATCGGACGTATGGCGCAGAATCAGCAATTCTGTGAAAGAGTTCTGGATGATGCTAAGTTCGGAGATACGGTTCGTGATTTGTTGGTGGGAGTCGTATACGACCGCCTGCGACAGCCAAAGGCAGAGCAACTCAGATAAACCACCGGGGGATAAAATATGATTAGCCATATTAAACTTGAACAATTTAAGAAAGTCACAAATTTTGAAACAGATTTGGACGACATCAATGTATTAGTTGGTGCTAATAATTCTGGAAAGAGTAGTGTGTTACAAGGCATTCAATTTACCATTCTGGCAGAAGTTGTAAGACGCAATTTGGGTAGAACAACAGTAGCACAAGATAGTCTTTTGTATTTACCTTCATCCGACTTCTCCGTCCTTAGACACGGAAGTCCATATACAAACTACTCTGGATATACCAGTACACTCTCTTTAACAAGCGACTCTGAGACAAATGGTGTGAACGATTCTTTTCAGATTACGCTTAGTAAGGGAAGAAATTACGGCAATATTTCCATTTCAGCAGTTGGCAACAACAAGTTTAGGCAGCAAGTCACTTCTTATAAGGAATTATACTCTGCATACACGCCTGGACTTGCAGGAATACCATTGAGTGAAAGACTTGTATCACCTGCTGTGTTGCGAAACGCTGCTGCTAATGGAGATGCAAACCTTTACTTGAGAAACATTCTTTATTATGTGGCAGTAAAAAAAGAATTAGCGAAACTGAACCAATATATTCAAACAGTGTTTCCAGGTTATAATATTTCCGTCCCTCACGACCCTAATACCGATGTCGATATATCCGTTAAAGTTCTCATTAATGGCAAAAGCATTCCCTTAGAGTTGTGCGGAACAGGCTTTCTACAGGTTGTCCAGATAATGGCTTACTCTGTATATTTTAGACCTAAAATGTTACTTTTAGACGAACCTGATGAACATTTGCATCCCAGCAATCAGTTTTTGCTGTGCGATGCAATAAAGTTGCTTACACAAGAAATGGGTCTACAAGTTGTTCTAAGCACTCATAGTCGTCATATGATTTCTGCGCTTGATGGAAACGCACGTTTTATTTGGATGAAAAATGGCGAAGTTTGCAGGGATAGTCAGTCATCCAACTTCTATAATGTTCTTCTCGATTTGGGTGCATTAGATACATATGACGCTATTTTACAGGGGACATACACAACTGTTATATTAACAGAAGATAGCGACACAAAATACTTAAAGAAAATACTGGAAACAAATGGATGCAATATGCACAAAACACTGATTATTCCTTACAGCAGTTGCAGCCATTTGGATTCCGCAATCCAATTAGCAAATTTTATTAAAAACTCTGCACGGACTTGCAAAGTGATTATCCACAGGGATCGGGATTTTATGACTGAAGATGAGATCTCAGTTGTAAAACAACGATTTGAAAGCGAACATTTGCCAATTTGGATTACAGATGAATGTGATATAGAAGCATATTTCACCACAGTTGCACACATTTCAGAAATAACCGGTAAATCAGAAGAAGATGTTTTAGAGTGGCAGAATAGACTTATTCAAGAGAATCATGTTGAAATACAACACAAATTTGAATCAAAACGCAATGATATTCGTGCTACTATGTATCGTGATAATAAGTTGAAGAAAAAATCCGGGGATGAAGTAAGATGGCCTGATTTTATGGGACTATTTGGCACGGCTTGCCCTACATCAAGAGCAAATGTAGTGGGAAAGTTTTTGCTTAAAAAATGCAATCAGAATATGAAACTGCTGACTGAGCAGCAAGTGAATCTTTTAGCTAATTCTCGTGCGATACAGGTACCATCTCTGAGGGCACTTTTGACAGATGCATAAATCGGAGTGAGAGCGGCATCTGCACGGAGTTTCAGCGACACTTTCACGCAGTAGAGCGACATAGTGAATAGTGCTTGCCACAGCGTGGATAAAAGCTACCTCGCCGGAGAAACCACGCCGCCCTCACGGACTTTCAGATCCACTAAAAATAACAGCGCGCCGGACTGGGAGGACCGGCGCGCTGTTAGGTTAATTTGTTCCGTATTCGAAAACTGGGATATTATTGCATTCTGCTGAACTAGTCATGCATCCGTCTTATCGTTCTTCAGAGAAGCTGCTCGAAATCCCTTGCGTTCGCGCATCGAGACACGTCCTTCAACCATGATCTCATACGAATTATGGATAATTCGGTCCGTGATTGCTTCAGAAATCGGGCTCTGAGACTCTGGGTCCGGATCAATCCGGGTGTACCAGCCTTCGGGCTGGTACTGTGTACAAAAGATCGTAGAACGGCTGCTGCGGGCCTCCGCAATTTCAAGCAGATCATAAGACTCCTGCGAGGTAAGAGGCCGGATCAGCCATTCGTCAAGAATAAGCAGCTCCACTTTCTTGTACGCCTTCATCAGCTTTTTCAGACTGCCGTTGCTGCGGGCGATATTCAACTCATCCAGCAGTTCTGGCATACGGATATAGCGAACCGTTTTCATCCGCCTGCACGCTGCATTGCCCAGTGCGCAGGCGATGTAAGTCTTGCCATTACCGGAGGCGCCTTCCAGTACAACGTGATGGCCTTCATCGATGTAGTTGCAGGCGGCAAGCCGCAGAAGCTGTGCCTTGTCCAGTTTGCGATCCTCATGGTACTCGATTTCTTCCATAACGGCAGAAGGAATGCCAAACTCAGCATTCCGCATTAACCGGGCCACTTTATTATTCTGGCGGCGGTTCCATTCTGCGGTCACAAGCATGCTCAGCCGCTCTTCAAAGCCAAGCAAATTGAATGAAGCGTCCTGAATCTGGTTTGCAAATTCAGCTGCCATGGCGGTCATTTTCATCTCGGTAAGTATGTCTATCGTCTGCTGGTTCATTCCTGCTCACCGCCCTTCTTGAAGTAAGAAGCGCCGCGCGTAATGCCGTAACGATTGATGTTTTTCGGCTGTTCCGGCTGCGGCAGGTCAGGCAAGGCCTTCTCATTTTTCAAAAGACTGCTGATATTGCGAACAGAGGGAGTAGTTGTAAACGCAAGAACCCGTCCGAAGGCGTTTTCAAGACGTTTCCTGCCGTAACGGTCACCGAGCTTTTTCAAGCTCGCACAGGCCTTGTATCCTTGCTCAGGAGCTTTACCAGAGTCGAGAAAATGATACACTGCCTTTTCTGTCATCGGCCCAACGGACATTGCCCATGTTTTGAAATCTTCTGCATTGTACGCCAGATACCGCTGATGCTCCTGTGGCATATGCTCCAGCTTCATCAGCGGTTCACGCTGCTTTGTCTGCAAACGGCGGTGGCTCGCAACGCGGCTGCCATGAAAATACACCTCAACGATAGTTTTTGTTACGCGAATGTCCACTTTTTCGCCAATCAGATTGTATGGAACGGAATATTTGTTCCTGCCGTCACTCACGAGATAGTCATTCGGCACCTTGGCGGCAGACCAGACAGCGGCCTCAAACAGCGGCAGCATATACGCCTGTTCTTCCTCAAGATAAGCGCTGCGGCGCGTGCCGGTGTGCTGCTTGAATTCCCGGTTGTTCAGTTCTTTGAGTTTCTCAGCAACCGCCTCGTTGACTTCCTGCAAAGAGAAAACTTCATATCCCGCAGCGCCGCAATAATCCAGGTCTCCACCATACGAACAGACGCTTCCGCAGCGCTTTTGTCCTGCGGCTTGCGGACACGCGCCGGCACGATTGCGATACCGTAATACTCGGCAAGTTTCTGGTAGCTGCGGTTCAGTATGGTTTCATAACGGGTGTTAGACGTTATTGCAGTTTTGCAGTTATCTGGGATAAGCAGCCGTGTTACGCCGCCGAAATAGTTGAACGCATGAACATGACAGTTCAGCCAGTTCTCTGTTTTCATGTCGTCGCAGGCTTCTGCATAGACGTAACAGCTGCACGGGAGCACCGCTACGAACAGATAAGCCGCGCTCTGTGCGCCAGTAGCCGAGTTATATACCGGGACAGTATCTCCGGCCCAGTCCACCTGGATTGCATCTCCCGGCTTATGCTGAATGCGCATGGTCGCTTTCGTCACTCGTGCCCATTTGCGGTATTTGTCACCGAACTGAGTGCTCATGTACGGCGTGCGGCCGCTTTCATAACATTTGCGGCAGTATTCTTCCCAAAGAAGAGTCAGTGTAACGCCGGGCTTGGCCAGTTCGCGGTGGATGTACGGATAATCGGGTTCAACATACAGACAAACATTTTTGTATTTGTCCGGAAAGAACATCCGCTCCAGATCTGCATTCGTAATATCATCATCGATAGGCCAGCAGATGCCTAGCCGGTCTGCAGCTTCAAATACCGCCTTGCTTGTTTCGCGAGATGCAACCTTATTGCGTTCCATTTCGCGTTGACTGCATTTCCTACTTCGAAGCATAAGAATTTTCCTATAGTCCGTCATTATTTGAGAGCCTCCTTGAAAGTAGTCACGGCTTTTCAGCTCGCGCTTCTTTCATTATTAGGGAAAATCATCAAAGTGGCAAGCTGCTCCGGCGCAGTGTCGGAACAAGTCCGGCAAGCTGGCAGGAAAAGTCCGTGTCAGTGGCAAGGTTGATCCGATTTATGCAATATCTCGTAGACTTTTCTCTTCATTTTCGTAGAGATCTTTGATATACTGTATTTGAGCCATTCTTAACACCTTTCTGCTACCTCCTTAGTTTGACATTGAAGCTTATAGCCTTCAAGTTCCCAAATTTTATTAACTAGCTTGTCCATACATATTTCTTCTCCAATTTTCATATCGAAGTTTGCAGGATCTACGCAGCTAGAACTTTCAACAATTACAAAGTCATTAGGCAACGTAGCTTTTAAAACTGTTGTTTTATCTCCGTATTGTTCAACTTTAATTAGTGTATCTTTTAAAATGTTATCTATATCTTTTTTTGTTATTGAATTTTTCATATTTTTTCCTCTTTCTTTCTAATTATTTAACCAGTCATAATTTAATAATTCTTCTGGAATAACGGCTTGTCCATTTTCTTTCATATTTTGAATTAATGAATTATAAGTCTCTGTTTTTCTTTCATCCCAACTTTCAAATGTTTCATTAGGATGTTTTATTTTGAAGTCTGGCGACTCTTTATTTTTACATAGATGTTTTTTCATACAATAGAAACATGACTCTGATTTAAATTTACTTCCTAAGTGACATATGTTTTCGCATGTGCTATTATTACACACACTAGTATTAGTATCAGTTTCAGTATCAGTTTCAGTTTCAGTATCAGTATCAGTATCAGTATCGGGTTTTTTGGCTTCTGTTGGGTTTTCTCCAAAACCATTCGGTTTTTCTGAATTTTTAGGTCGCCCACCACGTTTACCATTTTCTTTGTTTTTTTCACATTTTTTGATATATTTTTGAGTTTCTATTTCAATGTTGGTTTTCATAAAACTAAAAGCCATATTTAAAACACGATCTTCTTTTGTGTAATGAGGTAAAACACCATTTTTTACATAATTATTTACATCTCTAATAAGTCGTCCAAGTTCTTCATCTGTTAATAAATTAAAATGATCATCATAATCGCAATGCATTATATAACTATCTTTCATGTTCTACCTCCAATCGTTCCATTTTTTGACTTTACCCTCAAAATTTGGTACAATTAGAGAGTAAATTACAAAGTTTACAATTTGATTTATGAGTTCTAGTACAATTCATAAATCTTTTTTTATTTTCTTTAACATACATAATTTATTTACCTAAAGAGTATTGTCTAATATCGTAATAAGTACAAGTATAGCCATATTCCTTATCACATTGCTTAGCCAAATCTTCAAAGTCATTAACTCCTTTCTTCACTAATAAAGCAAGTATTATAAATACGCTTATTGCGCATAATATATTTAGGGTTACTTTTACCCATTTTTTAAGTCTGTATTTTTTTCTCATAATTGTTTCTCCTTTGTTTTTTTTAAT
>OLSQ01001680.1_pt1 | contig 17573 bp, 16 predicted proteins | sample 1672561 | NCBI WGS metagenome assembly OLSQ01 (sample SAMEA3136699, study PRJEB25190) | human gut metagenome | biome: human gut; feature: human-associated habitat; material: faeces | place: Austria | collected 2013 | reverse complement strand
ATGTGTGCGTGGCTCAGGAGAATAAGGCTTCTACGCTGTCGAACCGGTACCCCATCTCCTCCCATTTGGTGAGCAGCTCATCCAGGATGGCGGCGTTGGTTTTGGAGGTGCTGTGTAAGAGCACCACGGCTCCGTTGTGAATCCGGGGCAGGAGCTTGGCAAAGGCTTCTTCCCGGGTGGGCTGGCTGTCATTGTTCCAGTCCACATACGCCAGGGACCAAAATACGGTCTTATAGCCCAGCTCCTGGGCCATGGCCAGGTTTTCCTGGCTGTAGATGCCCTGGGGCGGCCGGTAATAGTGGGGAAGCTCCTGACCGGTCACATCCCGGTACAGGTCCTCCACCTCCCCCAGCTCCTGGGCAAAGGTGGCTTTGTCTCCGATTTTGGACATGTCATAGTGGTGTGCCGTGTGATTGCCTACAATGTGCCCCTCTTCTGCCATCCGCTTGACCAGCTCTGGGTTGCGCTGGATGTAGTTGCCCACCAGGAAGAAGGCGGCGGGAGCCTGGTGCTTCTTTAGAATGTCCAGAATTTGTGCGGTGCAGCCGTTTTCATACCCGGCGTCGAAGGTCAGGTATAAAACCGGCTGGCTGGTATCGCCCAGGTAGGCCGCGTCATATTGGGCCAGGGCCTCCTGAGAGGCGCTGCCCACCGGCGCCTGCCCTTGCGTTTGAAAGCTGAGCCCCCAGGAGCCGGTCTCCACCGCCCGGGAGGGCAGGGAGGACAGCAGCAGCACTACGGCCAGAGCTACCGCGCAAAGGCAAATGATGGAATCCCGTTTTCTCATAAAAATCACCCCGGTCAAGCCTATGCGGCCTGATCGGGGGACATGTGTGATTTTGCACGCCGGCTGGCCCGGGCCAAGGTGCCCAGGAACAGGTAAAACAGAGGACTCACCAGGCTTTGGCTGATGCCGAAGAGGGCGTGTATGGCATAGCCCAGAGCGGGCAGCAGCAGGGGCAGGAGCGCCGGGCGCAAGCGCCGGGCCGCTGGCAGGAGCACCGCAGCCAGCAGCCCCAGGAACAGGAGCATACTGGCAAGCCCTGTGTTCACCCACAGGTTCAGGTATTCGCAGTGGGCGGCGTCCACGCTGGTTCTTCGCATTTGCCCCCCCGGCAGCTCCCGGGTGAAAATCAGGCTGGAGCGGAGCTGGTAGGTGTCCGGCCCGCTGCCCAGCGCAGGGCGTTCCAGGCCCAGCTCCAGGGCCTCCTGCCAGATGGCAATGCGGCTGGAGCCCAGGGTGGGAGGGGGATTGCCGTGAAGCAGCTGGGACAGGTCCTGCAGGGAGGTCTGCTGACCGGAGTAGCCGTAGAGAAAACCGAGAACCGCCAGAATCAGAAGGAGAAAGGCCAGGGTCAGGGCCAGGGCGGTTTTGGGAAGCCGCCTTCCTTCCGGCAGGCGGCGCAGGAGAAGGGTGGCGGCCAGCCCCAGGAGCACCCCCGCCAGAAGCAGCCAGGCTTCCGCTCCCCAGGAGAAGAAAACAGTCAGGGCGCCCGCCTGATACTCGTACCCCAAAACCGATTTCCACAGCCCTCCCAGGGCCAGGGAGGCAAAGATCTCCCCCATACGCCGGATGCCCAGACCCTTGGCCAGGCACAGGGGCAGGCAAATGATCAGGCAGCCCAGAACAGCGGCGGGACCGGCGGCCACTTCGCTGAGAAGCAGAGCAAACCAGGCGGCCAAGCCGGCGGACAGATACAGGAGCCGGACCCGGCTGCGGGATACGGCGTAGGCCCCCCAGAGGTACAGGCAGGCCATGGTGAGATAGGCCGACAACAGGTCGGAGTTTCCAATGGTGCCCAGGTACTCTCCGCTGTATTTGAGGCCCCGGTCGTGAAAGCCCAGACCCGGAGGATACAGGCCCAGAGGATTTTTCCCCAGAAACTGGGCCAGGACCAGGGCGGAGACCAGGAGAGCGGACAGAGCGGTTCCGGCGACATGCAGGGGGCCCAGACGGCCCCAGAGGGCGGCAGAAATAAAAATCACCAGGTACAGCGCCAGAGTCAGGAAGCCCTCATACCGCCGGTTCCCCAGCCAGACGACATCCGGATAAGGAGAGGCCAGGGCGGACAGCAGGAATAGGAGCAGGAGCCCGGCGGCGAGACAAAGGGGGAGCCGGTCTGCAGAGACTGCCGGGCTTTTTGGATCAGGACCATGGGCACAAGGCCTAGGACAAACAGAGCGGTGGCCCAGAGAAACAGCAGGTGCTTGGGCCATACGATGTTTTGGTAGCCGGAGGAGGGGACCCACAAGATAAAAACTGTGAGGAGAAAAAAACCGTAGATGCCGGTCCAGCTTACTGGCGAAGCAAGAGGCCTCCCCTTGGAGAAGACGCCCCTCATACAGGCGCTCCAGCCGGGGCGGCTTGGAGGTAGGCTTCGATCTCTGCCCGGGTGGCTGAGAGACTGCCCTGGACAAACTTGGGTTTTCCGCCGCCGCGCCCCCGGAGAGCCTTGTTCAGAGCCTGTACAAAGGGCTGTAAGCCCCCAATTGGGGAGCAGATGGCATAACGGTACCCCTCTTCGTCCGAGCCGGAGAAGACGCAGCAGCGGCCCTGACAGGCATTGCCCACAGCGTCTGCCAACCGGCGCACGCCGTCTGGGGTGAGGTCCTCTTCAAAGAGAACCACATCTCCCGCCCCTGCCAGGGAGCTGGCCGTGGCGGCAAAGCAGCGGGTCTCCAGGGCAGCGGCCCGGGCCTTTGCCGCCTCCAGAGCCTGGGCGGTGCGTTGGGCGGCAGCCCCGGTCTCCATGGGCTTGGCGGAGAAGGTCTGGCAGACCAGGCGGTTCTGGGCGTAAATCTGAGAGAGGTAGTCCAGAGCCCGGCGGCCGCAGACCATCTCCATCCGGACGCCCTGGTGGAACCGGGCCCAGGAGAGCAGCTTCAGAAGGCCGATTTCCCCGGTCCTTGCCACGTGAGTGCCGCAGCAGGCGCACAGGTCCATCCCCGGGAACTCCACCAGCCGCACGGTTCCCTCCAGAGGCCGCTTGCTGCGGTAGGGCAGCTTCTCCAGCTCCTGCCCTGAGGCAAACCAAGTCCGGACCGGAAGGTCTCTCCAAATGGCCTCGTTGACGGCTGCCTCCAGGCTGGGCAGGTCTTCCTGGGGAATGACCCCGTCAAAGTCAATGGTGGTGACCCCGGCGCCCATGTGGAAGCCTACGTTGTGAAAGCCGTACCGGCTGTGGATGAGGCCGGAGAGCAGGTGCTCGCCGGAGTGCTGCTGCATGAAGTCAAACCGCCGGGGCCAGTCGATGCAGCCTGCCACCTCGCCCCCCACCGGGAGCTCCCGGTCACACAGGTGCACGATGGAGCCATTCTGCTCTGTGACCGCCAGCACCTGGGCCTCCCCCAGGGTTCCCAGGTCCCAGGGCTGTCCGCCGCCTTCGGGATAAAAGGCGGTCCGATCCAGGCTGACGGCCCAGCCATCAGGCATCGGATGGCAGCCGGTGACCAGGGCGGTGAAGCGGCATAAGTGAGAATCTTGATAAAAAAGGGCGCGGGCGTCCATGAGATGCTCCTTCCTACATCCCGAGGCAGGGGATGTACAAAAAATTGCCTATATTATAGGCCGAAAACCGCTGGGAAGCAAGGCGTCCCGGAACTTTTGACAAGGCAGCAGCATTTCCTTTTTCTGTACTGACGCGGCAACGCTCCCGTCTGCCCTCAGGGCGGTAGGGTGCAGCCTCTGCAGCGCGTCCTTTGAAGAGATATCTCCAGAGCACCGTCGAAACGCTCATTGCGCGCGCAATCCTTGCAGGCGATATGCCGGCAGGCCACGTCATCAAGGTCGATGTGCGCGACGGCGAGCTTGTCTGCGAATAAAGAATAAAACCCGAAAACGGACGTTCGAGAGAACGTCCGTTTTTTGCGCTCAAAAAATATGCGTGGGATTTTCGGCCGCGTCGTGTATAATGGGATAGACAGACAGCGCGAAAGGAGGCGGTGATGTGCAGGAGAACACGGTCGAGTGGCTGCTGCTTGAGAAAAACGAACAGGGCATGGACGCGCTGCTGCTCCATTATGGGCCGCTCATGCGATACATCATTGCGCCTATCCTGCAAAATCCGCAGGACAGGGAGGACTGCCTTTCCGAGGTCTCGATGCGCGTGTGGGAAAAGATCGGGCAGTTTGACGGAGAGAAGGGCAGCTTTCGCGCGTGGCTTACGGCGATAACAAGGAACACCGCGCTCAACCATGCGCGCAAGGCCTCCGGCAGCAGTACCGAGGAGCTTTCCGAGAGCATGCCCTCGCCCGAGCCGACACCCGAGGAGGCGCTGCTTAAAAAAGAGCGGCAGGAGGCATTAAGCGCCGCCTTGAACCGCTTATCGTACAAAGACAGACTTCTGTTTTACAGGAAATATTATTATCGGCAGTCGACCGCCCAGATAGCGGCGGAGCTTGGCATGACCGAGCGCGCCGTCGAGGGAAAGCTGTATCGCCTTAAAAAACAGCTTCGCAAAAGCTTAGGAGGTGAGGCATGTGAATGATCGTGACTGGAGCTCCATGAGCGAAAAGGACTTTGACGCAATGCTTGAAGGCAGCGTTTCGGAAACTCCGCCGGAGAATGTCGTTGAGGAGATAACGCCGTGGAAAAGGGCGATGAACCGCGTGCTCACCGGCATGGCGCTGTGTGCGATAACGCTCAACTTCCTGTGCCTGAATTACATTCTCCCTGCCGTCGGCATTGTGCTACAGCTGCTCGGCTTTCGCGCTCTGCGGCGCGAGAATAAGTGGTTTAATGCATGCTTTGCCGTAACGATAATCCGCGCGGCCTACTTCTTCCCGACACTCGTTCTGAATACGACCATTTTCCATAGCTCGGTTTTGACCTCCTCCGCCGTGTCGGCCTTAACGGCGGCGAGCGTTGTTCTTATGCTTGCCGAGTTTGTCTGCCTCTGGCAGGGACTGAGGGCGGTCAAGGCCAAGGTCGGCCTTCCGCCGAGCGCGAAATGCGCCGCAGCTCTCATTGTCTGGTATGCGCTCATGGGTGTGCTGGCTGCCGTGGGGTACGAGGGCGTTATAATCCTGCTGGCAATGGTCGTCGCTTATATCTGCATTATCCGCAATCTTTATAAGCTCTCCGGCGAGCTTGACGAGGCCGGATATTCGATAACTCCGCAGCCGGTGAAAGTGACGGATAAGTGCATCGTTATCGCACTGAGCGCCATCGTTTTGATCGGCTGCGTGTTGGGCTATGTTTTTGGCAGCAGCTATGCAATGGACTGGCGCGAGGCGGAGACGGCTGAGAACAGCGGCGTTGAGGAGATAAAGGATAAGCTGCTCGAGCTTGGCTTCCCGGAGTATGTTCTGAACGATCTCACCCCGGAGGATATCGCTGCCTGCGAGGGCGCTCTGCGCGTCGTCACGGACGTTGAGGATATACCGGCAGACGGCGGCAGAACGGTAACGAGCGTATCGGGCAGCGGAGCAAGCCGCCGCATAGTGCAGGATACGGTTTACGATAAAAAGATCCGCATGACCGGCGTCGCGGTGCAGGTATCGGATGAGCGCGAGCGGTGGATCATTTTCCACCACTTCCTGTGGCTTACCGAGCCGGGCTTTTACGGCACGGAGGCCGTTCAGCTCTGGCCGACCTACACCGAGGTTTCGGATGGCTGGGCACCGGACGGCGAGGTGAGCGGCCGCGTCCTGTATGACAGCGGCGGAAAGACCTTCGCAGCACCCTACCATTCGCTGAGATCCGAAACCTACGATTATGACACCGGCTTTTTCGGGACCGTAATGCGCAGCGATGTTTTTGCCGCGTTCTCAGTGCCGAGAAACGCCGAACACTGCCGCGGATACGTTGCCTATCCCGTTGCGGAGCTTTCGGATGACTATATCATCAGCAGTTGGATAAACTACACGCATCAGCAAAGCTGGCTTCAGTATCCGGCCATGGCTGCCGAGGAATACAGAAAGTCGGGCTTTTGGAATGACAGCGGCGCATTCCGAACGATACAGGACGCGCTTCAGTTTTACCCGACGGATGACGATGTTGAAATTATAAATTGATACAAGCAAAAAACCTCTCATGTCATTTGACGTGGGAGGTTTTCATATTATCGGTAAGTAACGATGCCGTTTTCGCCGCAAATGCGCTCGATCGCGCCGCTTGCAAGCAGCGTGTCCAGATGGGCGAGCGTTTCGCCGAAGGCGAAGCCCTTCTGCGAGGGCGGAAAGTCGGCCCAGTTTTTTGCCCTTATGCGCCAGGTCATAAGGCCGGCAAGCTCGTATGCGGTGACGCCCGGGTTCTCGTGAACGAGCCGCTCGGCCTCGTTGAGCCGCAGCCGGTGGTGCTCTATCAGCTGCTGCGCTCGCTCACTCAGCGTAAGCTCGCCGCGCGCTCTGTGCGCCGGAAGCGCGGTTTCGATATCGAGACTTTTCATAAGCTCCAGGCTGCGCAGGTAATCGCCGAGCGAATCGGGAACGCCGTTCCACGCGCAGATGTTCGGGCTTATGTCAAAAAGAACGTGGTCGCCGAGGAAAATGAGCTTTCGCTTTTCGTCAAAAAGGCAAAGATGCCCCGGCGTGTGACCCGGCGTTGCAAGGCAGCGCAGCTCGTAGCCGCCGTAGCACAGCACGTCGCCGTCGTCAAGCTCGCGCGCCGGAAATGCGCCGGGTGCGAATTTTATCGCCGGGGTCTGTGCCGACCACAGGGAAAGATCCTCTTTCGGCATGCCCTCGCGCAAAAAGCGCGCGTGAGTTTCCTTGTGCTTGTCCTTTTCGGGCATCGTGACAACGCGGTGATCTGTCCTGCCCATCAGAACGCTGAAGCCCTCTCCGGCAAGATAAGCGGCGTTGCCGGTGTGGTCGGAGTGAAGATGAGTGATAAAAATGTCGGTGTTGTCCGGGGTGAGGCCGAGCTGGTGCATGCCGTCAAGCAGCGTCTCGCGGCACTCCGGGCGCTTAAACCCGGTGTCGATAAGCAGATTCCTGCCGTCGGATCTTACAACATAGCAGTTTAGCCATTTGAGCGGATTGTTCGGCAGAACGATCGGAAAGGTGTATATATTATCCGCGACTTTTTCAATGTTCATGGCGGATAACCTTTCACGATATAGGCTTAAAATCGGGTTTTTGCTCGCGCTGCTGGCGCTCGAAGTCTGCGGCTTCCTTCATATAGGGCAGCATGTGGTCACGCACAAGCTCGGGCCACATGAGAAAATATGTGCCGAAAGGATTTACGACGGCGTGGCGCTTGTTGTCAACGAGCATCTGGAAATAATCCATCGGCTTTAGGCACACGCAGTCGCACTGATCTTTGAGCTTCCCGAACTCATCGGGATCGGTGAAAATGGGGATGAACACCTGATTGTTCACGGTAAGCGTTATAAAATTGAGCATCGCGGAGGATGCGCCGTTTTTCTGCACGGCAAAGTACATCGGCGTTTTTGCAAGCTGCTCGAGCAGCATGGTCAGCGACTGCTGATCCTTGCCCTGCGACCGGCTGTATTTGCCGATGAGCTTTTTTATGCCCATGCGCGATATCTGATCTATCTGCTGCTGGCTAAGTTCCGAATTTGCCATAAATATTACCTCTCGACTAAGTTTTTCACCATCATACCACACATTGCCGCACTTGTCCATTGAACAAAAATTTACGCGATAGCATAGTGCTTGCATTGACAAATTACGCATTTTTGCTACTATCAAAGATGCCGACGCAGAAAGCAGCCTCGAGCTTTTTGCTCACGGCAGCATGAAAAGGAGAATTCTCATGGACATAAATATCAAAGTTAAGGACAAGATTGCGGTCGGGGATGAGACGCTCATCGTCTGCGGCAACAGCGACTACACGGTAAACTTCGAGCTTGACGCCGAATGGGCGGCATACGACAAAAAGACCATGCGCATAGGCTATCGCAACGGCAAATACAAGGATGTTGATTTCACGGGGTCAAGCTGCGCGCTGCCTGTTATAAAAAAGCGCCCGTGGATAGCCGTCGGCCTTTACGCCGGGCAACTGCACACCTCGACCCCGGCGGTGTTCCGCTGCGCCGAGTGCATCACCGACAGAGATGACGAGCCGATAGACAAGCCTGAGGTATCGCCATATAAGATACTGACGATAAAGCTTGGCGACAGGGTTGAAAGCTACGAATACACCGGTCTCAAGGATAAGACCATTGAGGTCGCAGACGGAAGTGAGGTGAGCTACTGATGGCAAAAAAGCTTTATGAGGAAGCGGATGTTCAGGCCGTTGCGGCGGCTATACGACTGCGGAACGGCTCGAGCACGACGTATAAGCTCTCGCAGATGGCGTCGGCGATAGAGTCGATGAAAACCGGTGATAAATATGTGCAGACGGATGTTCCCGAGTACGTCAGGACCGAGGCGCTCGCGGTCGCAAAAAAGGTCAGCGCCGTGCAGACGAGTGGCAGCATAACCTTTATCGCCGCATCCGATGCGCACCATCACAGCGACGACGAATACATCGTAGACGGCAATCTGCACGCCGGAATGGCAATGAAGGCGCTCAGCTACATTCTGCCGGGCATTGACTTCTGCTGCTTCCTGGGCGACTACAGCATAGGCAGCGAGACGACTACGCTCGCGCAGGGCAGGCAGCATTTTGCCGAGATAAACGCAATTTTAAAAGAGGGCTTTGGCGGCATTCCGCAGTTTCGCACTCCCGGCGACCGCGACGGACTGCGCCGCGCGCTGGAGACAAACGACAACACATGGCTCCAGCCCAAGGAGATATACACCTATGTCGGCCGCTATAACGAGGGCGCGACCTACGGCAGCACCACCGAGGGCTACTGCTATCGCGACTTCGACGAGAAAAAGCTGCGCGTTTTCTGCCTGAGCACCGCCGAGATCGGCATGAACTGGGACAATGTTTCGCTCACGCAGCGGCTCTGGTTTGCAAGGGCGCTCAAGGCCGTCGGGGCAAAGGCCGGCTGGGGCATTGTGATACTGTCGCACTATCCGCTCGACTTCACGGAAAACCTGGATAAGAACAGCTCGGCCAAAACTCTCGGCAACATTCTCAAGCAGTATGTTGACGGCGGCTCGGTCACGCTCTCTGGCATGACGGTGTCCTTCAAGGACTCAAACAGCGCTAAGATTTACGCCGCGTTCCACGGACATACGCACAATTTTGCAGTTGCAAAGCTCAGCGACGTTCAGGACAGCGGCAACACGGAGTTTGACGTTCTGCGCGTGGCAACGCCGAACATGTGCTACTTTTACAACAACGAGCTTGGCGCAAACGAGGGCGCGGACTCGAACGGCATAGAGTACGGCGAGACGACGACGTACGCAAAAACGCACGACACAGCCGACGATACGTCCTTTGTCGTGAACGTCATAAATCCGTCGGAGGGGAAGATACACTCCTTCTGCTACGGCGCGGGCTATGACCGCGAGATAACGATCCCCTCGTCGGGCGAATAACAAAAAGCCTCCCACGGAACTAAGCTGACGACAGGCGATATGGGTTCAACTCTCGTCAGCTTAAACGTGGGAGGTGATTTTTATGCCTCGCGCAGCTTGCCGCCGGCGGCAAGGACTGCCGCGCGCGCAAGCACAAGGGTGGGGTCGATGTGCTCGTAGTCAAGGCCGTACATATCAAATGCCGGGGGAAGCTCCGTGCAGCCGAGGATGAGCGTCTGCGCGCCGTTATCAAAAAGCTCGTTGACTGCTTTTTCAAAGCCCGACGTGTCAAAATCGAGCCTGCCGGCCTTGACTCCGTTATAGGTAAGATCCATAACGGCGGCCTGAGCCTCGGGCGAGGGCGTTATAAGCTCGATGCCGCTGCCGGCAAAGCAGGTTTCGTATATTCCGCTCTGTACCGTGCCGTCGGTAGCGAGAAGCCCGGCGCGCGTGATCTCGTGCCGCATAAGCTCCTCGGCGGTGAGCTTTATCATGTGGAGCACGGGAACCGTCACGGATGCGCACACGGCGTCGTAGAAGCCGTGCGCCGTGTTGCACGGCATGACGATAAGCTCGGCTCCGGCCTCGGCAAGGCGGCGCGCGCTCTGCGTCATCTGCTCCGTGGGGTCTGCTCCGCCGTGAATGAGCGCCTCGGTGCGGTCGGGAATGTTCGTGTTGCTGTCAATAATGACGTGCAGGTGCTCCTGATCGCAGCCTGCCTCGGTGCTGTTTATGATCTTTGTGAACAGGTCGGCCGTCGCGGCAGGCCCCATACCGCCGAGAATGCCGATTGTTTTTTTGCTCATATAATTCACCGCCCAATTTATTGTCAGGCTATGACAAAATCAAGAAAGCCCTGAAATCGAATGACTTCAGGGCTTATCTTGGAGCTGCTGGGCAGATTCGAACTGCCGACCTCATCCTTACCAAGGATGCGCTCTACCTACTGAGCTACAGCAGCAAAGTTGATGCCCCTTAAAAAAGGGGCATCTGTGGCGACCGAGAAGGGACTTGAACCCTCGACCTCCGGCGTGACAGGCCGGCGTTCTAACCGACTGAACCACTCGGCCACGGCTCAGTTAATATAACAGATTTTTTGCCTCTTGTCAACAATTTTTGAAAAAGTTTTTTTGAGAAATTCTAATTTATTTGCGTGACTTAGGTTTTTTCTTTGCGGACTTGGACTTTTTGGCCGCCGCCTTTGCGGCCTTTCTGTCGGCAGATTTCTTTTCTTTCAGCGCTTTTTTTGTTTTTATCTCAACGATAACGTAATATCCGATGACGGCAAGCACCAAAAACGCTACATATGCATACCACGGCATGCTTCATCCCTCCAATCTCTGATTATAATAATATACATTAAAATGCAGCTGCGGTCAAGAAAACAAAAACATGTGGACAATGACAGACACAGTGAGATATAATATAAAATTATATCAATCTCAAAAGGAAGGCTAAGATGAAAAAGAATCTGAGATTTATAATTGCCCTGATATTCGGAAAGCTCGCCATGTGGCTGCAAAAGCTTTTGGGCATGAACGCAAGCTATTTCCCCGGCAAGCTTGCGATAAAGCTCTGCCCCGATTTCCTCGGCAGGATAGACAAGCCCAAAACCATAATAACCGTCACAGGCACAAACGGAAAAACCACCTGCTGCAACATGATCCTTGACGTTTTGTCCGACGCGGGCTTCAAGGTGCTCAATAACCGCGCAGGCTCGAACACCGACGCCGGCATTGCGACCTCGCTAATATCCGGCAGCACCCTCGGCGGCAAGGCAAAGTTTGACTATGCCGTGTTCGAGGTCGATGAGCGCAGCTCGCTGAGGATATACAAATACGTTCACCCCGACTACGCCGTGTGCACGAACCTGTTCCGCGACTCTATCCAGCGCAACGCGCACCCGGAGTTTATATTCTCGTTTATCGATTCCGCTCTGCCGGACGATACGCACATGATCCTCAATGCCGACGACCCTATAAGCAGCCGGCTTAAAAAGGACAACAAGCGCAGCTACTTCTCACTGAGCCGCCTGCCGACCGACAGGGACGAGTGCGTCAATATAATAAACGATATGCGCGCATGCCCCTATTGCGGCGGAAAGCTTCAGTATGAATATGTCCGCTATCACCATATCGGCAAGATGAAGTGCCCCGGCTGCGGCTTTGCCTCGCCCAAGGCGGATTATCTCGCATCGCCCGACTATGAAAAGCGCTGCTTCACCGTGCGCTCGGATAAGGGCGAGGAGGAGTATCCGCTTATTAACGACAGCGTGTTCAACACCTATAACCAGGTCACGGTCGTTACGCTTCTGCGCGAGCTTGGACTGTCGGCGGAGAATATCGCAAAGAGCTTTTCGCACATGAGCATCGTCAAGTCGCGCTACACGAATGTCGAGAAAAACGGTGTCGAGGTCGTGACGAACATGACCAAGGGGCAGAACCCCGTTGCGTGCTCGATCGTGTTTGACTATATCCGCTCGGAGCCGGGCGTGAAGGAGGTCATCGTTATGCTCGATGACCTGACGTATAAGAAAACGACCGAGATAGTCACATGGGTCTACGATGCAGACTTCGAGTTTTTAAACGATGAGAGCATAAAGCGCATCGTTGTCGGCGGCGTGAGAATGCACGACTATCACCTGCGCCTGCTGCTGGCCGGCGTTCCGGAGGAAAAGATCCGCTGCGTCGAGCACGAGACCGACGCTCCGGCCGAGCTTGAGCTTGACGGAACGGACAAGGTGTTTATCCTGCACGATCTTACAACGCCGCAGCTTACAAAGCAGGTGCGCGACGGCATACTTGCCCGTCTTGAGGAAAAGGAGGCACAGGCATGAAGATAGAGGTGCTGTTTCCCGAATTTGCAAACCTTTTCGGCGACTGCTGGAACTGGAAGTATCTTTCGCGCTGCATGCCGGAGGCCGAGCTTATCGAAACCGGCTACAACGACGAGCCGCGCTTTGCTTCCGAAAAGGTCGATATGATAATCATGGGCGCGATGACCGAGCACGGCCAGGAGCTTGCGATAAAAAAGCTCATGCCATATCGCGACAGACTGCGCGAGCTTATAGACTGCGGCGTTGTGTTTCTCATGACGGCGAACGCCGGCGAGGTGTTCTGCGAATATATCGAGAACGAGGACGGCAGCCGCATTGCCGGTTTTGGCCTTGTTCCGCTGCACGCAAAGCGCGATATGATGCACAGATTTAATTCAACTCAGCTGTGCATCTTTGAGGACATGGAGCTTGTCGGCTTCAAGGCGGAGTTTTCGCAGCTTTACGGAGATAACTCGGACTTTTACTTTGCCGAGGCCAAATACGGCATCGGCATTAACAAAAAGTCAAAGCTCGAGGGCGTGCGTATCAAAAACTACTTTGCGACCTCGATGGTCGGGCCGTTTTTGATGATGAATCCGCCGTTTGTCAAATACCTCATGGCGCTTCTCGGCGTTAAGGAGCCGAAGCTTCGGTTCGAGGAGACAAATATGGCCGCCTACGAGCGCCGCCGCGCGGACATTATCCGCATGATGGGCGAAAAATGAACTTAGGTCAAAATTGATATCTGTTCGCCTTCCATCAAGTTATCCCCCGAGACTTAAAGCCTTGGGGGATAATTCTATTTCAATTCAATTTCAAACGGTTGCTTTTGGAACTTCGTATGTGACAAATGTTGCAGAAAAAAATCCGTATAGACGATATGATAATATTGTAACGATGCGTTGGAGGGCGGAGTAATGGAGAATCTGTCGGTAAGTCCGTCTCGGTTTGACGATGTTGGAATAATACTCAACGGCAACAACTGCTTCGTGGGTCTTGAAACGCCCGACGGAGTCGAGGCTTGCACGCTCGATAAGCCGTTTGTTTTGAATAAAAAGGTGCTTTCGCGCTATGACGAAGCCTGCAATTATATAAAAAAGATACTGCCTGTCAAGATGAAGATCGAGCTGCCTCGGGGCTACCGACTTACGCTCACTCCGGACGATCTGGCAGTATTTTTTTCGCAAAAATGCGATATGAGCGCGATGCGCGACTACATAGAGGAACGGAAAACGCGGACCGAGGCCGAAACGCGGCGCTGGCTTGCCGAGCGCCCGTGGGACACCATGCCCGTCAGCAGAGCCGAAGCCGAGGCACAGAACTTCGTTTTTGACAGCGATACCGGAATGATATCGACCGACGGCTGCTTTAATCCGGCGACGACGATAGTGCTTCCGTCATCGATAGACGGTGTGCGCGTTTGCGGGATAAAAGAGTATGCCTTCGTGTCTTATACATATCTTGAGACCTTTATAATGCCCGACAGCATTACATGTCTGGAACCGTATGCGTTTTATGACAAGGTCCATCTGCGAAATGTGAATCTGTCAAAAAATCTTGAGCGGATATCTGAAGGTGCATTTTCGCGCTGCCGTGCGCTAAATTCAGTTATTATTCCCGACAGTGTCACGCATATCGAGCCCGAAGCGTTTTATCAGTGCGCAAACCTGTTTTCCGTACACATACCGGACAGCGTCGTGTCCGTAGGCCGGTGTGCGTTTTTGAGTGTGCCGCATATATATTATAACGGCCCGGCCAAGGGATTCCCCTGGGGCGCGGTCGCCGGGAACTGAGGAGTGGATCATGAAAGGTCGGACAGAAACAGTCATTTGCGGAGGAAGTAATCTGCGCGCGCCGATGAAGCTTGATTTTATAAGCTCGCTGCGTGATGTTTCGCCGGGCGAGTGGCCCGAGATAGTTATTGTGCGCACCGGAAACGAAACGGAACCTGCGTGCTTTGTGCATGCCGAGGATGCAGGAGATATATTTAACTGCATCGGTATCGTTGCCGCGCCGAGCGAGCGGCTTGTGGCCATGCTGCGCACGGCGGCAGTTACGGCACTCCCACGCGCGTTTTGCAGAAACGATGCAACGGTGTGCAGGGCAGACGATCCGGAGGCGTGGGGGTTTATAGCCGAGTTCGAAGCGGTAGATGAGCTGCCGCTGGCCGTCAGCGAAGCGATATCCCGGGCATCCGAGCGCGGCTGCGGCAATGAAGCCGAGCTTCTGGACAAGGCGGCGTATATGACCGAGCAAGGCATTCCTCAAAAGGTTATAATAAGCACTTTTGAACAGATGCTTGCAGACCCCAAATATCCCGAGCTTGTTCCGTGTCCGGCTGTTAAATTCGTTCAGTCGGATGCTTACGGGGAGCTGACGCGTGGTCTTGCCTATAGACTTTCGGGCTTGAATTTAAGACTTATCGGAGGCAAAGGCTGCGGCAAGAACACCCTTGCGCAGACGCTCGACTGGATTCTTAACGTTCCGCAGTACAGAATGCAGGGCAACGCGGAAATGGATAAGCTTGATCTGCTTGGCGGCCCGACTATAGAAAACGGAACTTTGCGATATAAGCTCAGCGATATGCTTCGCTACATAGAGGCCGGGGCGGACGTCGTTCTCGACGAGGGCAACACCATAAAGCCGGAATGCGCGGACGTTCTGCACTCGCTGACGGACGAAGCGCGCAGAATTCAGGTGCCTGGCTACGGACTTGTAAAAATGCATCCGAAGTCTTCATTCACGATAACCATGAACGAGGGCTATGCCGGAACGAATTATATGAATGAAGCGACCATAGACCGCTTTACGCCTATCCAGATGTCCGAGCATGAAAGCGTGAAGGAAATACTGCGCCGCGTTGTTCCGACGGCTTCCGAACACTGTCTGAACGTTTGCGATGTGGTATACTGTGCGATTAAAAGCCGCATCGATTCCGCCGGTGGACTTGAACCCGATGCAATGACGATACGCGGTCTTGTTGACGCATTGCGCGCCGAGCCGCTTCTTGGACTCAGGTGGGGGCTTATGGACAACGTTGCCGCAAAGCCGCAGGATCAGTACACTCGCTTGCAGCTTACGGAGCTGATCGAAAGCATGGTGCCCTGATGCGCGAAATGTCAGACGTGGCGTTTGAGCGATACGCCGAATTTCTGCGGGCAGATCCGATCGAGAGCATACTCGCAAGGAATCTGTCGTTCCTGCTTGACGACACTAAGCTTGTCTCGGCAGTCAAGCTCGATACTTCGCTGAAAAACCGCACCGAAAATGGGCAGATCGTACTCGGAGGCGCGCCGTATCTGCTGCGTGATGATTTTGATGGACGGCATTGGACCGCCGGCTTGCGCGTTCTGCTTGCGCATGAGGTGCAGCATGATAACAGCTCGGATGCCGACGCGCTCAAAAGAGTGCGCGAAAATGCAGAGAGCCTCTTTGCCGAGCAGGGCTTTCGCCCGTTCGTCGGGCGTATACTCGGGCAGAGATTGATGAACATCCTTGAAGATGCGCGGGTGAATAATATTATCTGCCGTCGGTTCCCCGGCTATATTCCCATGCTCAGATTTGTAAACTATGCGCGGACAGACGCAGCGATACACGGCGGCGCTTTGGAGGAATTCTTTTCGGAGCTTGAGCGCTTTGCTCTTACAGGCACGGCACGGGATCTGGAAGCGGATATAAAGGAAAGAATCGATAAGGCGGCGATCTCGAGAGATTGCGCCGAGTGTGAGACTATTTGCAATGAGCTTTTGGCGCTTTTGATGCCAAGGCTTGCTGCCATGTGCAGAGCCGAAGATGATCTTTCGGCAGTGTTTGAGAAACTAAACGCCGATCTTGAAGACTATGCGTTTTCTGCAGATACGCGTGCCGAACAGCGCGGAGACGGCAAAGACAGTTATCTGCGCAGTCACGCCGAGGCTGAGACCGAGCGCAAGGGAACACCCGATGACGGAGACGATGCCGACGGTGATAAGGGCGACAGCGCAAGTCCCGGCAGCGGCGATAATTCCAAGCGCTACGGCGATATGAACGGAAGCCTTACAGGCTCGGATGTTAAGCCCAAAGCGAGTGCCGGAACGGACGGTCGCGAGGACAGAGGCGCATCCTCGAGCGCAGGAAGATCGACGAATCACGGCCAAAGCAGCTCAATCGGCATAAAAAATGATTCCGGCAGCGCCCTCGGAAAAGCGGCGGCAGAAGGCCCGAATTCCGTCAGAGAGGTCATAGGAGCGGACTTTTCACGTCGCCGTTCGGCAGCATTGAGCGAGCTTGAGCTTAAACAGATGCTCAGTAACGCGGCTGCCGATCTCTTAAGGGAAAGACGATATGAAAAAATGAGCGCTGTTCAGACCGCCGGCATCGGTCGGTTGAGCCTTGACGATAAGTTCAGACTTGGCGGAGCATACTCCGATGTGAAGTTTGAGGAAAGCAGCATTGTCCCGTCGCGCCGCCGTCTGCCGCCGGAATATGCGGAAAAAGCGCGCCAGATGCACAAAAGGCTCGACCGCATCCTGCGCGAGCAGCGGATACGAAGTCTCAGCCAGCGCCGCGGCGTTCTCAGCGAGAGCGAGCTTTGGAAGATACCTCTCGGCTCAAAGCACGTTTTCAAGAGCAAGACGCCGCCAAAGGCGCGCGAAACTGCATTTTTCCTGCTTATCGACCGCAGCGGCAGCATGGGGACCGGCCTCGGTAACGGAAATTCAAAGCTGTTTACTGCGCTCATGACAGCAGCGATGATAGAAGAGGCGCTCAAAGGCATTGCATACACAAAAATAGTCGCTTTTGACGGCGGGCCGAATGTGGTTGAGCATTGCGTCATAAAGGACTTTGAGCAAAAGGAGATCGGAAGCCGCTGCTTTGACGCGACAACGCAGTTAGCTGCCGGAAACGGGAACAAGGACGGGTATTCGATACGTGCAGCGTCGATGGAGCTTGTAAAGCGATGCGAAAAGCGCAGGATACTTGTCGTCTTGTCCGACGGATTGCCGTCGGCGTACAGAAGCGAGGATGAGGCGATAGAGGATGTGCGCAGTGCGGTGCATGAGGCAAAGCGACGCGGCATAGTAGTTATCCCGGTGATCTACTCCGCCGATGCAAGCCGGAGTATTGAGGCGTACACAAAAATGTATGGCAAAAGCATCGTTCTGGCCTCAGACAGCAGTATAATGTCAGAGTTTGAAAAAATGCTGATAAAGCTGGCGAGCCTGCGATAATAAAAAATATCCGAGGACAAGAGTCCTCGGATATCAGTAGTACCAGAGCCTTTACCGGCAGCGGAAAGAGACCATTGAACGCGTCTTTGCAGACGCCAAAGAAAAACACGCTATGCGTTATACACAATACAGAGGCTTGGCTCAGGTGACGAACTGGGTGAAGCTTA
>OLSQ01001670.1_pt1 | contig 17632 bp, 20 predicted proteins | sample 1672561 | NCBI WGS metagenome assembly OLSQ01 (sample SAMEA3136699, study PRJEB25190) | human gut metagenome | biome: human gut; feature: human-associated habitat; material: faeces | place: Austria | collected 2013 | reverse complement strand
AGCACGGAGCAATCCGTAGGCATCAAAGTCGGGGGCTTTTGACCCCGACATCATAAAAATAACCTTATAAAAGGAGGAAATTATAAATGTTAGTAAACACAAAGGCAAAGATCGGTGTATTTTCCATCGCTCTGGGAGCATATCTGCCCCAGTTCCCCCAGCTGGTGCCTAATTTTGAGGCACAGTATGAGGATTTCAAGAAGACGATTCCCGATACTGTAGATATCGTTGATGGTGGCATGGTGACCACCAAGGAACAGGCTATGGCAGCAGGTGATAAATTCCGTGCTGCAGACGTAGATCTGGTATTCCTGCAGTTGCTGACCTATGCAACTTCCTATAACGTACTTCCCGCGATCCGTGATCTGGATGTGCCTGTAGTATGTATCAATGTGCAGAAGAAGCTGGCGCCGGACTATGCCAATACCGATATTCCCATCTGGCTGGGTGACCTGTATGCCTGTGGTGCCGTAGGTGAGGCTGTGGCAGACCTGGAGCGTGCAGGCAAGAGACATGCTGTAATCACTGGCGTGGTAGAAGGCGGCGACCCCGAGGTGGCAGCTCAGATCGAAGATTGGTGTAAGGCAGCTCAGGTCCGCAGACGTTTCCGTCAGACCAATATTGCCCAGATCGGCCGCCCTTATCCCGGAATGATGGATCTCTATATCGATGAGACCAACCTTTACAACAGAATGGGCCTGTATACCAAGCAGTTTGACTGGGAAGATATGTGGGCTATTGCAGATGATATTACCGATACCGAAGCTATTAAGGCGAAGGCACAGGACATCATCGATACCTTCGAAGTAGAGGGTGGCGCTACCGCAGATGACGAAGATATTCTGGATATGGCAAAGCATGTGCTTGCTTTCGAGCAGTGGGCGAAGGATGAAGACTTAAGCATGATCGCCTCCCATTATGCCGGTAAGGCACAGGGAGTAGCCGGTAAACTGGATTCCATGCTGATCCCTGCATTTTCCATGCTGATCAAGCAAGGTACCGCATGTGCCGTAGAAGGTGATATGAAAGTAGCCATGGCAATGTCCATTCTGAAGACGATCTCCGGTATGGGACAGTTGTCCGAGATGTACTCCATTGATTTCAACGAGGATATCTGCATCATCGGTCATTCCGGATCCGGCGATGCGGATATCTCTCTGGCACATAAGCCCACCATGAAGATCGTTAAGGTATTCCACGGCAAGGTAGGCGGCGGATATCTGACTCAGTTCTATCCTCCCGTAGGCCCTGTGACCTATCTGGCTATCACGCAGGATAAGGACGGCAACTTCAAGTTCGTTGTGGCAGAAGGCGAGAATCAGTCCGGCCCGATCTTCACTTTCGGTGACACCAATATGCGTACCAAATTCTCAATCCCCTGCAGAGAGTTCGTGAACCGTTGGAGCGAGGCAGGCCCTACCCATCATATGGCAGCGGCAGCCGGCAGACATATTGACACGATCCTGAAGGTTGCTAAAATATTAAATGTGCCGGTAGATATCATTACCAGATAATAGCATTTGTGTAGAAAATGCTTATAATTTTGAAAATTATGTCTGCGGCCGGGAGGTTGCAGACGATAGAAAGGTTAGGTATTATCATGAAATTTTTAGATGCAGAATTTGTACAGGGATTTATCAGAATGGCAGATGACGGCTGGCAGCAAGGCTGGCATGAACGTAACGGCGGCAACCTGTCTTACCGTGTGAAGCCGGAAGAGGTAGAACTGGTAAAGGAGAACTTTGAGCCGAAGGAGTTCCAGCCCATCGGCACCACAGTTCCCGCACTGGCAGGAGAGTATTTCCTGGTGACCGGCAGTGGCAAATATTTTCGTAATGTCAGCATTAAGCCGGAAGATTCTATCTGCATGATCGAACTTGACGACAAGGGTGAGAATTACCGTATCGTATGGGGTCTGGTAAACGGGGGCAGACCTACCTCCGAGCTCCCCAGCCACCTGATGAATCTGGAAGTGAAGAAGCTGCAGGATCCCGACTACCGTGTGGTATATCATGCACATACCACCAATATCATTGCGCTGACCTTCGTGCTTCCTCTGGAGGATAAGGTATTCACCAGAGAACTGTGGGAGATGGCAACCGAGTGCCCCGTAGTATTCCCGGATGGTGTGGGCGTAGTGCCCTGGATGGTACCGGGCGGCAGAGAGATCGCAGTAGCTACCTCCGAACTGATGAAGAAATACGATCTGGCCATCTGGGCACATCATGGAACCTTTGCCGCAGGCAAAGACTTCGACCTGACCTTCGGTCTGATGCATACCGTAGAAAAATCCGCAGAAATTCTGGTGAAGATGTTGTCCATGCAGCCGAATAAGAGACAGACCATTACCCCCGATGATTTTCGCCATCTGGCAAAGGACTTCGGTGTGACCCTTCCGGAAGAGTTCTTATATGAAAAATAACGATCCGAGGGACACACGAAGGAGCCTCGAACCGTTATATCTTGAATGCCTGACGTTATCGGCGCGATTTTAAACGCGCCTCGTTAGGTGTCATATCATACATTTTTTTGAACTGTTTGTAGAAGAAGTTCTGATTCTCATAGCCTACAGACAGGGCAATCTCAGACACCGGCAGCGCGGTGTGGGACAGCTGATTCATAGCGACTCGCATACGCTGCCGTGTTTGTATTTCCTTAAAGGTAGTGCCGGAATATTTTTTGATCATACGGCTCAGGGAAGAGGGGGTGTACCCGATCTGTGCAGCCAGTTCGTGAAGAGTTCCGATATCATAATGCTCCGCCAGGTATCTGCGTACCACCACCATCAGGACATTGCTCTGCTCATCTTTCTGGTCTAATAAAATATTTTCCGCATTGCTTAAGATATGCATGAACAGCAGGGCAAAGGTGTGTTCCGAGAGCTTATGCCAGTTCTGAGGCTGCTGTAACAGAAGGAAGACCGCATTGTGGATGAGGTTCTGGATGCAGGGATTGTCGGAGACGGTAAAGTACAGATACTGACCGACACAACTGTCACCTTCCAGCGCATTGATGATAAAATCCGCCAGAATATTATCCTTGTTGATCAAAGTCAGGATATTCTGGAAATAGGCGGGGCGGATGATGATGTTAATGCCCAGATCTTCCTGGCCGCAGGCTATTACCGCATGTTCGATATGTTGGTTCATAAATAGAAGTTCCCCGGGGCGGAGACAGATCTCTTCTTCATTTATGACATGTGTGACAGAACCGGAGAGACAATAAAAGATCTCCACGTAATCATGTTTATGCTTTGGAAAATCCACAAAGCGGGTGTGGCGACGCAGAGTAATATCATCTTCGGAGTGTTCCAAAAATTTATCACTCTCTACTACAAAATCCTGTTTGCTGGTGTAGAGATTCTTCTGAACGGCAATATTACCGTCTAAAATCTGTTGTTCCTCCGGTGTGATATAGGCCGGGTCCAGAAAACCGTTCTCATACATATCGATCGTCATTCCTTTCAGCAACCCGCAATTTTGAACTGCGGGCAGGTTTTTCGACTGAGTTTATTTTACAGGAAAGAGACAAAAACCTCAAGATGTGTGCAAAAAGTGATTCTGCATTGCACGTGTCATTTTTGTGTTGTATATTAATAATGATTGTGAACAATAAGCAGCTTTGTGCCGGCAGTCCAAAGTGTGCAGGTTGTGGAAAGATATGAGGATTTGTATGGCAGATACCACAGTTAAAAAGATCATCTGCAGTTCCTGTGGGGCAGAATTTGAGGATACCCTTCCGAAGTGTCCCTATTGCGGAAGTCTGAATTACAAGGGCGCCGAAGCGGAATATCTGGGGAAGCTGGAAAGCATGCGGCAGGATATGCAGCAGTTGGAGCAGGTACCGGAGAAGGAACTGAAGAAAAAACTGAAAAAGAAACAGAAATTTGTGATTAAGCTTCTGATCTTATTGGCGGCATTGGCAGCGATACTTGCGGTAATTGTGCTCCGGGTGCGGTATATAGAACCCAGGGATGCCAGAGCGGATTATCTGTGGGAAAAAGAGAACTTTCCGATACTGGACCGTCTCTATCAGGAGAAGGATCTGGAAGCACTGATGGATTTTTATGAGCAGGCTGTCGAAGAGAACAGAACCATAGACCGATGGGAACACAGTGGTATTTTCCGCTGGCTCATGAGCTGTCGGGATGCGAGGGAATATCTGGCACTGGAGCAGAGTGGAGAGACTTTGAATGAGTATCAGCAGGCATTGCTGCTGGATGATTATTGGATGATGCGGGGACTGGACTACAGCGAGGTCATTCTGACGGAGAAAGACAGGGAGTATATCCGTCCTTATGTGGAAGCAACCCTGAACAGCCTGGCAGACCGTTATACGTTTACCGCAGAAGAAGAGAAAAAATTCGAGGATAGTCTGCGAAGTAATTACGGTTATCCCAGATATGAGGATTGCGAGGAATACATTAAGAAGCATAACGAATAGGAAAGGATCATAAAAGCAATGATGAAATGTAAATATTGTGGGGGCAATCTGACATTGGAGCAGGCATATTGTCCGCATTGCGGAAGACCGAATGAAGAAGCCGCACAGCATGTCAAAGACATGGAGCATTACAAGAGCAACTTTGAGGATACCAAAAGTGATGTCTATGAAGTGGCGGAGAAAAATACGGAGATCATGTCACATATGATAATCATCACAGTGCTGGTGATCCTGTGTGTGGTGGTGTTTGTAGTATCTGCACGTAGCTGGAGCATCCACAGAGGCTTGCTGCAGTTTGATGCAGGGATCCGGCAGAGCAGCTATATGAAACAGATGGAACAATATCTGGAAGATGAGGATTACATAGGTTTATCAGCTTTTTGCGACAGGCATTACATCCGACCTTATGGCAGTAATAATAATTATGAAAAATATCAGCTGCTCATGGAAGCCAGCGGAGCGTATCGTTACTTTTATGAAAGTCTGATGAAGGCAGTTACTATCAACTCCGGCAATGTATCCATACTTCCCGGTCTGTATGAAGATATTTCGGATTATTACGAGCAGCTGGAAAGGATTCTGCATCCTGTGGATAATGATTATAGGGCAAAACAATATCGGGAACTGCCGGAGGAGCAGAAGGAAGCCATTCTCCGGATGGAAGAGAATGAGAAGGCACTGCTGCAGACCTATTTTGGCATGACCCCGGAAGAGGCAGAGAATTTCGGTACGATGTCAAATGCACAAAAAATCTTATTCCTGGAAGAAAAAGGCGAGGTGATGGGTTATGGTAAATCTGAAGAGTAAGCTGGAACAGGCACAGAAGCAGAGAGGCGCGCTGCTTGTGATGAATCTGGTGATCATAGCCCTGTGCCTGCTATTGTTTTGGGGAACCATTCATATGTTCCGGCAATTAAATGACGCCTTTTCCCGTCCTGCGAAGACCAACTGGATGGAGAATAATGTACAGAGTGAAAACTATGCTTATTTAGTAGTAAATTATCATGAGGATATGGTGTACGGCGGCTTGCTGTCCGGAACGAAAAAGGAATGCTATGGTGTGGCGAGATATTTTGAGGCGGCGTCCATGTATAAGGCATTTCTTCAGACCGGCGATACAGAACGTGCCACCAGAGAAAAGGAGAAGATGGATGCCGCATATGAAGAAATGGGTGACTGGAATATTGCAGCGGACAGCATCCGGGAAAGACTTGGACTGGACTGACAGATTTGCTGTAGGAATACCTGCGATATTACTGGCAACCTGTCAGACAGTGGGATGCCGGATCAGTATAGAATACCATACTTCCGTACATAGAACGATGCAGTCTTGGCTGGAACAGGTTCCTATAGCAGGTTGGATTTTGTGGTGGATAGCAGAGACATTACTTTTTGGACAGATGCTGCGATGGCTGTTTGTACATGCAGGGAGAGATAAGGCAGTTCAGGAGGATGGTATCGGGAAAGGTATCGGAAAGAGAATATTTTTGATTTTTGCAGGATTGTTGATAGCCTGGCTGCCGGTGCTTCTTTCCAATGATCCCGGATTTTATAATTATGATATTTACGGGCAGGTGCCTCAGGTGATGTATCCGGAGGTACCGTATAATACACACCATTCGTTACTCAGCACGTTGGTCATGGGAGGCGTTATCACGATAGGATACCGGATCTTCGGGACGATGGAGAAGGCAGTATTTCTTCACTCCTGCTTCCAGATGATACTTTGTGCGGCGACCTTTTCCTACAGTCTGGATTTCTGGTATCGGCGATTGAATAGAAAATGGCTGTTGGGAGTCGGATTTTGTTTTTATGCTTTTCTGCCGACGATTGCCTTGTTTTCCGTCAGTACGACCAAGGATGTGGTATGCTCTCTGGCACTTTTTATTGCATTTCACCTGTTGTATGAATTGTATGAGAATACGGAGGGATTTTTTCGGAAGAAAGAGAAAATCGCAGCATTATCGTGCAGCCTGATCGTGGGAGCGCTGTATCGGAAAAATGTAATTTATGCGGTTTTTCTTTATCTTGTGTTGTGCGCGGTTTTCTGTAAAAAGCAGAAAAGAAAGATCATTTCACTGTTTGCGGGAACGATTCTGCTGACCATGCTATTGTCTGTGGGAATGGAAACTCTGCTCCATGCGGAAAAAGGTTCCGCGGTAGAGGCTCTGTGTGTACCGCTCCAGCAGATTGCAAGGGTATATACAGATAAGGGAGAAGCGGCGTTTGACAGTGAGGAATTGCAGCTGCTGGATCAGATCATGGACAGAGAACAGTGGTCACAATATAATCCGTTTCTGGCAGACCGGATCAAAAATTATGTGAATAATGAAGAACTTCTTCAAAATAAGTGGGAGTATCTGAGACTATGGTTCCGAAAAGGATGGCAGTATCCGGGATGTTATCTGAGAGCCTTTCTGGATAATACGTATCAGGCCTGGTATCCGGGGACATCGGTTGTGGATGATCCGGACGGTGATATTTATTACTTTGATTTCGAGGGAAGAAATGTACTGGAAATGAAGACGATCAGTTCCCGGCTGACAGAATTTTATCGTAAGATATCGCTGGAATATTATTACCAGAAAATTCCGGTGATCCGTGCGTTGTTTGCAATCGGCACCTATTTCTGGCTGGCAGTGATCCTGTTTTTCTACGGCATCCGGCGGCGGAGGGCAGAGATATGGAACAGCTGGCTGCTGGTTCTGGCACTGTGCCTTACGGTCTTTCTGGGCCCCATATCCCTGGTGCGTTATTATCTGCTTTTATTTTATGCAGCTCCGGCAGGTATCTTCTTATTAGCAGATAGACCTTGACAAATCCCGGAAGCATGCACTACAATTACTTGCATACGACAATGACGATGAAAAGGATCAGTACGATCGGAAAGCATCCCAGAGAGAGGGGAAGGACACGGTGACGTGTGGCTGGGAACCCCTTATGACAGAGGATCGGAAACCTCCCTTGGAGTCCTGTGCGAGACGCAATGTACCTGGAAGCGGCGAAGCACAGCGTAGAACCGGCGTTAACGGTGACAGAGCAGGATACGTATTTGTATCAATCAGGGTGGTACCGCCGAGTGATCGGTCCCTTTTTCGGGAGCGATGACCCGGCGTTTTTCGTTTCCGTAGATCGTATTAGCAGTTTATTTTCAGAAAAAGAAAAGGAGAGAGAAAATGGCAGACAAAAAAATGGTAGAAGCGATCACTTCCATGGAAGAAGATTTCGCCCAGTGGTATACCGATGTAGTGAAGAAGGCAGAGCTGTGTGATTACACCAGTGTCAAGGGATGTATGGTGATCAAGCCCGCGGGCTATGCAATCTGGGAGCTGATCCAGAAGGAACTGGATGCAAGATTCAAAGCAGTCGGAGTACAGAATGTATATCTTCCCATGTTCATTCCTGAGTCCCTGTTGGACAAGGAGAAGGATCATGTAGAAGGTTTCGCACCCGAAGTAGCATGGGTTACCCAGGGAGGATTAAACGAGCTTCCCGAGAGACTCTGTGTCAGACCTACTTCAGAGACCCTGTTCTGTGATTTCTATAAGAATGACATCCATTCCTACAGAGACCTGCCTAAGGTATACAATCAGTGGTGTTCCGTGGTACGTTGGGAGAAGGAGACCAGACCTTTCCTGCGTTCCAGAGAGTTCCTGTGGCAGGAAGGACATACCGCACATGCTACCGCAGAAGAATCTCAGGAGAGAACACTGCAGATGCTGAATGTATATGCGAAGTTCCTGGAGGAGGTTCTGGCTATCCCCGCGATCAAGGGACAGAAGACCGAGAAGGAGAAATTCGCAGGTGCAATTGCAACCTATACGGTAGAAGCACTGATGCATGACGGCAAGGCACTGCAGTCCGGTACCAGCCATAACTTCGGTGACGGTTTCGCCAAGGCTTTCGGCATCCAGTTCGCAGACAAGGACAATACTTTAAAATATGTACATCAGACCTCCTGGGGTATGACCACCCGTCTGATCGGTGCACTGATCATGGTACATGGTGATAACGAAGGTCTGGTGATCCCTCCCCGTGTGGCACCCATCCAGATCTGCATTGTACCCGTTATGCAGAAAAAGGAAGGCGTTCTCGACAAGGCGTATGAGCTGAGAGACCGCCTGGCGAAGGATTTCCGTGTCAAGGTAGATGACAGCGACAAGACCCCCGGCTTCAAGTTCGCAGAGGCTGAGATGAGAGGTTATCCGATCCGTGTGGAGATCGGTCCTAAGGATATCGAAGCAGGCAAGTGTGTGATCTGCCGCCGTGATACCAGAGAGAAGACCGAGGTGGCTCTGGAGGAGCTGGAGACCAAGGCAGCCGAGATCCTGGAGACCATGCAGAAGGAAATGCTGGAGAGAGCAAGAGCACATCGTGACAGCCATACTTATGTGGCACATAACATGGAAGAGTTCGAGCAGATCTTCAACGAAAAGTCCGGATTCGTCAAGGCTATGTGGTGCGGATGTCAGGAATGTGAAGACAAGATCAAGGAAAAGCTTGCTGTTACCAGCCGCTGCATGCCTTTTGAACAGGAACAGATCGCAGATACCTGCGTATGTTGTGGAAAACCTGCGAAAAAGATGGTATACTGGGGAAGAGCATACTAAGATAATATATAACTATGCAGAGCGAATGCGATTCTGAATAGTTATGAGAATATTAATAAGGCAGATGAAGACGCAGGCCGGTAGTATTGCTACAGGGTCTGCGCCTTATTTTTCAGTGATGATGCTCGGAAATGAGGAAAAAGATGATCTATAATACATTTGAACTGCATCAGGAGGGTTCCCTGCCGGGAGCACATTTAGTTACCTATATTCAGGAGTATTCGGAGGCAATGGCAATTAAGGACAGACCGCTGATCCTGTTGTGTCCGGGAGGCGGTTATACCAGAACCTCCGACAGAGAGGCGGAACCGATGGCACTGAAGTTCCTGGCTATGGGATACCATGTGGCAGTGTTGCGTTATTCCTGCGCACCGGCGGAATATCCCACTTCCTTAAAAGAACTGGCCTACAGCATTAAGTTCCTGCGGGAGCACGCAGCAGAGTGGCACATTGATCCCCACAAGATCGTAGTGGAAGGCTGCTCCGCCGGAGGACATCTGGCAGCCAGTCTTGGGGTGTTCTGGGATGAAAATTTCCTGGCAGAGAGCCAGGGACTTTCGGCATCCGAGCATGAGCTGCTGCGTCCAGACGGACTGCTGTTATGCTATCCGGTCATTACTTCCGGAGAGTTTGCCCACAGAGGATCTTTTGAGAATCTGTTAGGCAGTAGACAGGAGGAGCTGGGAGAGAAGCTGTCCCTGGAGAAACAGGTAACAAATAAAGTGCCGAAGACTTTCATCTGGCATACCTTTGCGGATCAGTCGGTACCGGTGGAAAATTCCCTGCTGTTCGTCAGCGCTCTCCGCAGAGCCGGAGTGCCCACGGAATTCCATATGTATGAAAAGGGAGCGCATGGACTGGCACTGGCAAATAAGCTGACAGAGACCAACGACGGCAGAGCGGTACAGGAGGAATGCACCTCATGGATCCGGTTGGCGCATACCTGGCTGGAAAGCCTTTTTGCAGGAGACGTGGAAGACGGACTGAACGCACAGGGCAGAGAATGGTAAGAATAGCAATAAGAGAAAATGAAAACGCAAGGAGCAGTCATGGAACAGGCAGATACGATCATTCAGATCCCTCATTTCTACGGAAGTCTGAAGGGAATGCAGGACAAATTTGATAAATATGCAAGGCAGGATGCGTTCACCGGATCCACCAGAGAGGAATGGGAAGCCTGGAAGGAGACTTCCAGAGAGACATTAAAAGACCTCCTGGGGTGGAAATGCATGGAGACCTGTGATCTGGAGCCCCGCATGGAAGAAGTCGTGGAGTTGGAGAACGGCATTCGTCGGGAAAAAGTGATCCTTCAGGTAGAGCCTGAAGTATATATGCCTATGTATATTCTGATCCCGCCGAAGCAGGACGAAGGAAAGCAGAAATGCTTTCTTGCCCTTCCGGGGCATCAGGGCGCAGGTAAATTCAGCGTGGCAGGCCGGGATGACATTCCCGCGGTAAAACGGATGATCGAGTTCTACCATTATGATTACGGCATGCAGCTGGCAAAGCGTGGTTATGTGGCAATCTGTCCGGACTGCAGAGGCTTCGGAGAACGCAGGGATGAGGCATTGCAGAAAGGAACGGATGAGAAATCCTTCCTGACCAGTACCTGTTTTCATCTGGCACATATGGCTGAGCCTTTGGGAGAGACCGTGGCGGGAATGTGTACCTGGGATGCTTCCCGGCTGATCGATTATGTATACGAACGGGGCGAATGGGATACTGACGATTTAGGTGTCGTGGGATTTTCCGGCGGAGGTATGCAGACACTGTGGATCTCTGCTTTGGATGACCGTGTGAAAAAATGTATCATCAGCGGATATCTCTATGGATATCGTGATGCGTTGTTATTACTCAACGGTAATTGCAGCTGTAATTATGTTCCCCATCTGTGGGAACACTTTGATATGGGAGATATTGCATCGCTCATTGCGCCGAGACCGCTGGCGGTCCAGTCCTGCCGGGATGACCATCTGAACGGTCCCAGAGGACTGGTGAATGTGACGGAGCAGTTAGATATTGTGCGGAAGGCTTACAGTCTGTACGGAAAAGAGGAATACCCGATCCACGATGTCAGAGAGGGAGATCACTGCTGGCATGAAGAGGTATTGGATATCGCACTGCCAAGACTGTAAGACATTTATAACCCCTGTTAATAGTTACAAAATATGGAGGAACGTATGGAATATATCGTTCTGGATCTGGAATGGAATCAGAGTAACACCGGCAAAGAGGATGCTGTGGAGAAGCTTCCTTTTGAAATCATTGAAATCGGTGCCATCAAACTGAATAATGAACGTGTTATGGTCAGTGAATTCAATGAACTGATCAAGCCACAGGTCTACCATGAGATGCACAAGATCACCAGCAAACTGATCCATATTCAGATGCAGGAGCTGGAGCGTGGGAGGCCGTTCCCTGAGGTCGGAGGAGATTTTGTCAGATGGTGCGGACAGGAGGAGCATCTGTTCTGTACCTGGGGCACGTTGGATCTGACGGAGTTACAGCGGAACATGGCATATTATGAGATGCCGCTTCTGGCTCCTGGGCCGCTGCCTTATCTGGATGTGCAGAAGCTGTTTGCCATTGCCTATGAGGAGCGCAAGATCCGCAGAAATCTGGAATATGCCATCGATTTTCTGCATATTGAGAAGGACATTCCCTTCCACCGGGCGTTCAGTGATGCCTACTATACGGCAAAGATCCTGATCCGGATCCTGGAGGAGCACCCGGAGGTAGTGGTGAACCTGTCCTACGATACCTTCTGTCCTCCGAAGGACCGTGGGGATGAAGTTAAAGCGCAGTTTGATACCTATGTAAAATATATTTCCAGAGAATTTAAGGACAAGACAGAAGCCTTCGCAGATAAGGAAGTCGTGTCCAGCAAATGTTATCTCTGCCATCGTAATCTGCGCAAGAAGATCAAATGGTTCAGCGCCAACGGCAGACATTACTATTGCGTGGCTTATTGCGAGAAGCACGGCTATCTCAAGGGCAAGATCCGGGTACGCAAGGCATATGATGGTGGTGTATATATTGTCAAGACCACGAAGCTGATCTCTAAGGAAGAGGCAGAAGCTATTGCTGCCCGCAGAGATCACGCCAGAGAAGTGCGCAAGAGACACAAACACAGCAAGGCGGAATCTGTACCCTTATGAAGGAACTGGGACTTGCTGAACTGATCCCCGCCATGTGCCAGTTTGACTACACCATGAGCGAGGCGGGCGATGTCACCAATTTTGTCAGGGAATACATCCTGGTTTCCGGCGAACTTTATTGCGACTGTGGGTATAAGAAAAAGTTTAAGTAATTTGAAATAATCATTGTATTTTTACAACATATAGAATATACTAAAAATAACAGAACCCAACACGCCTCTCAACGATGCGGATCACGTTGGGTCTTTTAATTTTAAGGGGGAAAATATATGGGGGAACTAAAGCAACATCAATTACCGATGACAATAGACGAACAAATAGAAAACTTGAAATCACTTGGCTTAATTATTGAGAATGAGGAATATGCCAAGAAGATATTAAATGACATATCCTATTTCCCGACCATGAAGAGCTTGGATAAATAAACCCAGTGTTTATGCGGGTTTGAGAAAATACGAGTTGGAAATTGCGACTGATTTGCGACCAAAGTTGATAAAGAGAACATGCTCATAAATAAAAGAATGCGACAGATGGTAAACGAAAGCCCTTTGTCGCATTTTATCTTTTATGTGCGGGAGTTGTGTCATTTGTCAAACCGCCAATATAATCTAAAGACACGTCATAGAATTTTGAAAGAGTTAGTGCCAACTCAAAGGGCAATTCCCTTTTGCCTGTTTCATAATTGTAATAGGTAGTTCTGTGCATATGAAGTAAGTTGGCTAATTCTCTGATAGATAGGTCTTTATCTTCTCTTAAATCTCTAAGTCTTGGATAGTATCCCATTACATCACCTCATTGACAAGTGTAAAACAAATGATGTACAATTAATCTGTATGCACATCATTTGATGGACAAAAGAAAAATAAAGGAGAATGCGAGATGAAGAAAGATATTCAGAAATGGTTATGTGGAGCAGGTGTGTTGTCTATATGTGTTATGCTGACAGGATGTGGGCATGAGCATATATGGGCAGAAGCAACTTGCACAGAACCAAAAACTTGTAGTGAATGTGGAGAAACCGAAGGAGAAGCATTAGGGCACACATGGGAAGAAGCGACTTGCACAGCGCCTAAAACGTGTAGCAGGTGTGGAGAAACCGAAGGAGAAGCATTAGGGCATACGTGGGTAGAAGCCAATTATCAAGCCCCAAAAACCTGTAGTGTATGTGATGCTACAGAGGGCGAACCTATGACGGCATCTTTTGAGGAGCACGGACTGATTATTAATGCAGAAGAAGGGATTACCTATGACTACGTTACAGCCTGTAAGGATGATGAATCAAAGGAAACCATTGCGCATCTTACCTTCTCGGATTATCAGATAAGTGATACATTGAAGTGGAATGATGGTTTTCCAGAAAATTATGTAACCCCGGAGGGTTATGAATGGCGTTCTGTTCATGTAACCATTGTATATGACGACGAAAATGCAAATAACTATGGACCGGCTATGACAAGAATTTTCACAAATTATTATGACGCAGAAGGGTTTGAGAACAGCAGACATCCATCGGATGAATACGACAAGTGGGTTTACTACACAGTGAACTATTATGGCGTAGATTATCTTAAAACGGATTTTTCATCTGATGAATCTGATAGTTGGTCTGGTTGGGTTGATGAAACAGATACTTTCGAAGCAGACTATGCTTTTTGCGTACCTGTCGGCTACGACGGAGCAGTGTTAGCTTTTCATAATTATGCAAATCGTGGCGCTGAAATCTACTGGAATAAATTCGATGAAAACACTGTATTCTTCCGCATGGACTAAGTGAGTTGTGTGGGTAATGAAGGAAAAAACTAAATAGGAATGTATGAAAAAAGGAAAATGGTTCTGAAATCAAACAGAGCCATTTACTTTTTCTGCGTTATGGTTAAAAATTAACTTGGGTTATATATATGAACCATATCGCAAATTTTTCGATAATTTTCTGAGTTGTTTATAATCGAATACAATAGGGTATCTATTATTAAATACTCTTCATTCGATATTTCGGATATGCCATAAATAAAATCTGCTAATAAAATTATAAAGTTTTCGGTTATTGGATTTTTACTTATATGATTGAAAATGGTATTGTTATCAATAGGCACTACGTGTAAACGATGTTTGCCTAAAATGTGAAATACTATTTTATAAAATTCTTTTTGAATGAACACATCTTTTATTGTTAAAAGAGACTTCGTATCATTAATAAAATGATTAATGACTTCGTCGGAATTCAGGTTAAGCAAGGCTGTAGCGAAAAATTCTGCAGACAATGAATGTGGAGGCCTATTTGTTTTGAATTCATTCCGTGAAAACAGAAGGGGGTTCATTTTTAGTTTGCTGCTTTTGCCTTTTTCTCTCTCTTTAAGAACAGATATACACAGATACCGGCAAAAACAATCGTTGCAACGATCAGTATCGGCAATACCGGGATGGAACGGATATCTGTATTGATGAGCTTCAGTCCCTGATACAGTGTGAAGACGCCGAATACAGAGAAGATAGCGAATGCGAGAGTATTGAGCAGTCCTTCCGGTGTCTTGCTCATTAACAGATAGCCCACCAGCATGCCCAGGATATCTGCTAAAAACAGTCCCAAAGAACAGCCGAGCCATACGATCAGTGCGGAACTCATACCTTCATTGGCACCAAAGGTGATGGCGGTAAGCTGTGTCTTATCTCCAAGCTCGGCTACGAAAAAGGTACAGAAAACCGCAAGCGGTGCGAACCGGATCCTGGATCTGCCGCTGCCGTCCTCTTCCTCGTCATCATCACCCGCAAGTGTGGATGCGGCAAAATAAAGAAATGCAAGTGCGGCAATGATCTTGATGAGCCAGGCAGGAATGAATTCGCTGACAAGTCCGCCGGCGAGAACGGCTAGGCCGTTCAGCACCAGGATTGCGGCAGCGGTTCCCAATATAATATCTCTTAATTTGTATTTTGAAGTAAGGGCGATCAGCATAAGCTGTGTCTTGTCGCCCATCTCCGCGATGAATTCCGTGAGAAATACCTTAAAAAACAATATCATTTGTACAACCCTCATTTATCTGATTATGATATAAACTGCATATACTGCGTAAAGAGCCACCATACAGAAGCCTTCGACTCTTCCGATTTTCTTTTTGCTGCCAGCGAAGATCCATACACATACAGTAAATGCGATCAGTACACACAGATCAATGATGTTTTCCGTAATGATGCTGATGGGACTGATGGCGGAAGCGATACCCAGTACCATCAGAATGTTAAATACGTTGGAACCGATGGCGTTACCCAGTGCCATATCGACTTCATTTTTTCTGGCTGCAACGATGGAAGTCACAAGCTCCGGAAGGGATGTACCGATGGAAACGATGGTAAGTCCAATCAGTGTCTGGGTCATTCCCAGGTCACTTGCGATTCTGGATGCGGCATCGACAGTGAGATCTCCGCCGAAGGCGATAGCAGCAGCACCGCCGATAATGAAAATAATGCTGAGTGGCACGGAGATCAGCTTGATCTCTTCATCGGAACCGCCCTCAATCTCTACTTTTTTCCCCTCTTTATTTGCTTTTAAGGCAATTCTGATCATGTAGAAGATATATCCGGCAAAAAGACCTATGAATATTACACCGTCGAAATGTCCCAGTGTCATGTTGGACTGATCACCAAGTCCGATGGTTCCCAAAAGCAGTAAAAGACCGGCGCAGATCAGGGAAAGGGGGATATCTCGCCTGATAGTTTCCCGCGCAACCTCTACGGTGGCGATCATTGCACATACACCGATCACAACCATCAGATTAAAGATATTGGAACCGACGACATTACTGACTGCAAGCTCATTGTTGCCTGTGATAGAAGCCGATACACTGACCGCTGTCTCCGGAAGAGAGGTTCCCATTGCTACGATGGTAAGTCCGATAATGATAGACGGAACATGCAGTCTCTTCGCTACACTGGAGCTTCCTTCTACGAAAAAGTCCGCACCCTTAATAAGCAGTATAAAACCGATTACAAGGAATACAAGAACAAGGGCAAACGGGGCATTGTTAATAAGTTTCTCCATGTTTTTCTCCTTTGCGTGATCCATTACAGTGTTGTCAGCCGAAAACTGTGGGATGATAGGTATCGACAGAGATAAAAAAGACTCATGTATATCAATTATCAGCCAGTGTGTATTATACACAGACCATTAATAGATATACATGAGTCTCATTATTTAAGATTTGCCAGATTATACTCTAAAATTATAATCAGAATGTTGACAAATCACACCTTCGTGCTAACTACTCCCTCATGGAATATTCATTTCTTGATAAATAATATCAAAAAGAATTGTCGGTGTCAACAGGTGAATGAAGAATTCGTAGGGAGTGTTTTGTATTATTGATTTGCACTGTCTGCATCAATTACCGATTGAATCTGCTGCATCAGAGAGTCATAGTTATCCTGGTTATCAATTCCCCCAAGTATCGGATCCCCTACAATATTGCCATTTCTATCGACAAGTATGGTTGTAGGAAATGCCATAATATCAGAGGCATATTTACCTGCATCGGAAGCAGAGTCAATGGAAATATTGCGGTACTTTGCACCCTGGCTTTCAAGAACGGATGCAGCTTCTTTCATGGCAGCTTCATTGCCGTCGAAGGTTTCGGTATTGATGCCGATCACTTCGCCGCCCATTGTTTTGAGCGTATTGTTTAATTCGTCCAGCTTAGACAACTCAGCAACACAGGGCTTACAGCCGGTAAACCAGAAATTGACGACGGTTACTGCATTGCCGGTAAACAGGCTTTCATCAACAGAATTACCATCAAAATCCTGACCGGAGAAATTCCGGAAGGGAGAGGCAGCTTCGGAATTGTTTTCCGGAGCAGTAGGATCGGCTGTGGTAGTTCCCTGTTCCAGTTCTGCGATCTGTTCTTCGATTTTCCGTATGGTTTCCATATCGTCCGTAAGTGTTTTCAATTCATCCTCTGTGAAGGAGTCCTTGTTTGCTTCGACGGTATCAGCCAGATAATCAGCATAATTTGAGCTGGGATCAGCATTACTTTTGCTCATCATGCCGAATACCTTGTTCCATACAGCCTCATGATCTGCAAAAAGCTGGTTCTCCTGCTGATACAGATCATCCAGTGCTGTGTTGGAGCTGTCTGTGGATACTGTGCCGGTTTCCGTCAGAGACTCATTGGTTTTGTCCGTGCCGGCAGCATCTGTTGTGCCGCAGGCTGTAAGCAATAAAGCTATGCAGAGTGTTAAAATAGTAAGGAATTTTTTGTTTGTTTTCATGATTGATTTCTCCTTTAAGTAATTGTAATAAAGTGCAGTTTACAAGGGACTACACAGAGTAGGTATCTGACGGGAGGGGTTCCGCCCGTCAGATTTTCCATGTGATATTCAAGCTGTCGCTTGTGGCGGCTATGGTGGTAATCATCAAATCCACCACCCGCC